>JAEIGA010012232.1_pt1 | contig 13020 bp, 24 predicted proteins | sample 9270691 | NCBI WGS metagenome assembly JAEIGA01 (sample SAMN17057246, study PRJNA624740) | gut metagenome | biome: biome; isolation source: fecal sample | host: Bos grunniens | place: China: Xizang | collected 2019 | reverse complement strand
TTTAAAGAAAGGACAGAAAAATATGACAGTGGTTTGGTTTGCGGTTTTACTTGTAATTATGATGTTACTCCTGTCGCTGGTCTTTATTCGTTAATGGAAGAGAAGATGTGGTTTAGTTTTCCTTGCATACGAATACCAAGTGATATATTAGAGAGATTTGTTTTGTGGGCAAATGTAAATCTTTGGCAGAGTAAATACTTTAAGCCGTGCATTACCCGTAATAATGCAGATGATTTAGTTTTCAGAGAATGGTTATATGACAAATATCCTGATGTTAAAGAACTTAATCTCGCACCAAATCTTGTAAATCATATTGACGATTTAATAAGTGGTTCAGTAGTAAATACTTCTCGTTCTATGAATACACGCTCATTGTTTTGGGAAGAAGAAGATGTTATTGAGAATTTGAAAAAAGCACTTGAAAATTGATAAAACATTTAGTATAATGATTATGTGTAGAAGATACACAAAAACGACAAACAACAGAAAGGAAACAGATTTATGGCAAGATTAACAGGAGACAACATTGAACAGTTTAGAGCAAGTAGTGGAGGTAGTTCACATAAGATTAACTACTTCAACTTAAAGAAAGACAAGGACATTGGCAAGATTAGACTTCTTTACAATAGCGCAGAAGATATTGATGGCTATGTCGTACACAGAGTACCAGTTGGAGATTATGAGTTGCCTGTAAACTGTCTTTACGAGCAGGGTGGTTCTATCGAAGATTGTCCGTTCTGTAAAGCAGGTATTAAAAAGCAAGCAAGAGTTTACATTCCAGTTCTTGATGAAAACGATGGTGAATTTAAGTTTTGGGATAGACCTAACAGTTTTTACAGTCAACTTTCAAGTCTTTGTGGAAGATTTCCGAATATTGTTTCACAAGTATTTGAAGTAGAAAGACACGGCGAGGCAGGAAAGAAGTCTGATTATTCATTCTATCCGATTGGTCAGCCTGACGGAACAACAGTTGACGATATTCTTGATGATTGCGAACTTGATGAAATGCCCTGCGCTCTCGGTACAAAGATTATGGATAAGACCGCAGACGATATGGAATATTATGTCAAGCACAACGAATTTCCGAGCAAAGACGATAGTGAGCCTGTAAGACGCAGAGGTAGTGAAGATGACACATCTCGTAGCGAAAGAAGTTCAAGAAGAGGTCGCGGAGATAGGTTCTAATGGAACAGATTTCATTGTTCGGAGATTTAAGCAGACCTGATAAGTCGGCTGATATAGAACTCGCAAAGAAATCTAACTCAAAGAAGAAAACTCCCACTGTAAGAAGTGGGAGTATATCTTCTAAAATAAATATGGTTAGAGAGTTCGTTGAAAAGCATTTAGGTAAATACAAAGACCAGTACACTACGATTACAACCGAAATGCAGTTAGAGTTTTATGTCAAGGCTTGTGTTAAGGCTAAATGCGTATCGATTGATACTGAAACAACAGGTCTTGACCCCATGCTCGATAAGATTGTAGGAGTATGTTTGTATTATCCCAATGGTAATGGTGCGTATATCCCTATTCGTCATAAGTCATACATTACAGGAGAACTTTTAGATAATCAGTTATCACCTGAAGTTGTTGCAAAATATCTTGTAATGTTGGTTGACATTGAAGAAGATGAAATGTTCAATGCCAAGTTCGATACAAGGTTTATTAAGAATGATTTGGGAGTTAAGTTACATTGTACTTGGGACGGTTATCTTGCCGCAAGATGTATGAATGAGAACGAGGAACATACCAACTTGAAATATCTTCATTCAAAGTATGTTCTCGAAGGCAAAGAAGATGAGTTCAGTTTCGGTGAAATATTTAAGGGAATATCTATTGATTTAATTCCTATTGATATTGCAAGTATATATGGTGCTCACGACGCCGTTATTACACACGAACTGCGTAAGTTTCAGGAGCAGTATCTTTATTATGAGCAGGGTTGTACATTCGCAGATAGAAACGGAATGAACGGTGTTGCTTGGTGTTTCTTTAATATCGAAATGCCTTTAGTTGATGTTTTGTGCGAACTTGAAGATACAGGTATTCTACTTGATTTAGATTATGCTCATAAACTATCAGTTGAGTATCACGCAAAGAAGGAACAAGCATTACAGAAGTTTTACGATTTGACGGCAGACATTGTATATCCGAAAAATGTTGATATATCGAAACTTGACAATCCGATTAACATAGGAAGTCCTACACAGTTAGCGATATTGTTTTATGACATTCTTGGTTATGAAGTTGTTGACGAAAAGAAACCGAGAGGCACTGGAGAAGATATTTTAACGAAGTGGGACACAGAACTTACGAGAGCAATCTTGGAGTATCGTAGTATTGATAAACTTATCGGCACTTATATTGATAAGTTGCCTGAGTGCGTAAACCCAAATGACGGTAGAATACACGCAAGTTTCAATCAATACGGCGCAGATACAGGTCGTATGAGTTCTGACAGACCTAACTTGCAGAACATACCAAGTCATAATAAAGATATTCGTAAAATGTTTGTAGCAAGCAGAGGAGAAGAACTTATTGAAGATGTTAATAATTCATTTTCTGTTGATAGATGGTGTGAGGTTTGTACTGTAACCGGATGGAAGTACGCTGATGTTATAAAAGTTGGTGATTGTCTTGCGATTGATGATGACGGAGTACCAAGTGAGATTATTGTCAGGAAGATAGATACTGTTGTTGACAAAAATCAAATTATATTTTATTATTGAGTTATGATTATTTATAAAGCAACAAATAAAATAAATGGAAAATGTTATATAGGTCAAACTCGACATTCTCTCGAATATAGAAAGACGCGTCATTTATCTGCCGCTAAAAGCGGTGCAACTACACATTTTTATCGCGCATTACGAAAGTATGGAGAAGATAATTTTGAGTGGGAGATAGTGTGTAGCACAAATGACGCGAAACGCTTAAATGAGTTGGAGACCTTTTATATAACAAAATACGATAGTATTAAACACGGCTATAATATGATTGATGGTGGCGACAATAATATTATGGACATTGAAAGTGTACGAACAAAGCATAAATTAAAAATGCAGAGTTCTGAGGTTAGGCAGAAGTTATCCGCTACAATGAAAAAGAAAATAGCAGATGGTAATTTTTTTACGCCAGAGCATAGGGCAAAATTATCAAAAAGCGCCATGGGAAATCATAACTTCGGTAGTGGCGATACTCGTTCAATAGGTTGTTACTGCATAACAGTCGATGGTGAAGAATTGCACTTTCATTCATATAGGGACGCTTGGAATTGGTGGAAAACTATTGATAATCCATTTAACACAACTACCGAGTGTGTGTATCAACGAAAGATAAAGCAGAGTATATCAGTGGGTTACTATACTTACGGTAGACCAAGTGTTAAGTATGAGTATCCGAAGTGGTTTGTAGAAGGAGGTGGTGTCAAATGAAAAAGTTGCTTACAAGAAAAAATTATGTTCTTATGTCAAGCGACTATTCTTAGGTCTCAACAAGAGCCTTCTTGTATGGCGTCTTTCTGTAAAGAAATGGGTTATGACAAGTTATATAATGTTCGACTTAATGGCGGTGATTTGTATAGCGCCGTAGCAAGTGCGTCATATAAGAGAGCATACGAAGATTGTGTAGAGTTTAATCCTGACGGAAGTAAAAACCCAGAGGGCAAGAAGTACAGAAATCTTGCTAAACCAGTGTTGCTCGGTATCTTGTACGGTCGTGGTGATAAGAGTGTAGCAGAAGGTATGGGAATAACTCTTGATGAGGCAAAACAGTTGAAAGCAAATCTTTATAAGAAGTACCCAGAGATAATGATATTTGAGCAGAAGTCATTAGAAATGGGAGAAGATTTAGGTTATGTAACAACTATATGCGGTCGTAAAAGAAGATTACCCGATTTGCAACTTGACGAGTACGAGTTTAAGTGGATTGACGCACCAAAGTCTGATGATGTTTTAGATTTTGACGGAGAAGTTAATGATGAAGTACCTGACGAGATTTGTAATAAGTATTGGAAGAAGTTAAAGCATTGTAAGTTTGGTCAGAAAAGAAAGATATTTCAAGAGGCAAATGAGAAAGACGGAATTTGGATTATTGATAACGGTGGTAAGATAGCAGACGCAACCCGTCAATGCGTAAACGCTCGTATTCAAGGTTCAGCCGCAGATTTAACTAAACTTGCTATGATAGATTTGGCAAACAATGAAGAACTTAAAAAGTTGGGTTTCAGAATGTTAGTACCAGTACACGACGAAATCATAGCCGAGTGCCCAGAAGAAAACGCAAAAGAATGTTCAAGACTACTTGCAGAGGTTATGTCCAAAGCGGCAGAAAAGATATTGAGTATGCCCTTTAAGTGTGATGTTGAACTGTCAAAAGAGTGGTACGGAGAAAGGATTGAATATGCAGATTGAATTATTTGAGGACATTTCAAAGTCAAACAATAATTATTCAAAGAAGGTTGTTCCACCTCAGTATGTGCCGAGCGACAAAGCACCTAATTTGAGCGACTTGTGTATGACGAGTAAGTACGGTGAACTAAAGCGTAACATACTTGCGTCAAATGTGTCAGATGAAGAAAAGGAATTTTTGTTAAAGGCGGCAACAAGACATATCGTATTTAATTATGCCAAAATTGCAGATTATTACGCTCACGCTACACCAGAAATGCAGAAGTTGATGGAGCAGTCTGCGTTAGTAATCATAGATTTTAATGACGCAATCGCTAACGGCTATGTGAACTTTTCTAAACTTATTAGCGATATTTCAAACGCAAGCGGGGTGTTCGCAAGTGAGGACTGATTTTGTTACATTCATTCTAACTCACGGTAGACCTGAGAAAGTCGAAACGATAGACGCGTTAAAGCGGGCTGGCTATACAGGTAAAATTATTCTTGTTATTGATAATGAGGATAAAACCGCAGACGAGTATTACAGAATTTATGGTAAAGAAAATGTGGTTATGTTTGACAAGATAAAGAAAGCCACAGAGTTCGATACTATGGACAATAATCCCGATAGGCGTTCTGTTGTGTACGCCAGAAATGCTTGTTTTGATATAGCAGAAAATCTCGGGTACAAATACTTTTTGGAGTTAGATGACGATTACTTCAACTTTAGACGCCGTTATGTTAAAGATAACGGCGAGTTTGGTTCTTGTTATCTACGAGATTTTGACGCCGTAGTTGACGCTATGATTGACTTTCTTGAATTAACAGGCGCATTAACAGTTGCGTTTGCACAGACAGGAGACTTCATAGGCGGACCTACATCAAGAGTGTTCAAAGAGAAGTTGGCACGAAAGGCTATGAACTCTTTTTTCTGTAAGACTGAAAAGCGTTTTGATTTCATTGGTAGAATAAACGAAGATGTAAATACTTATGTGTCGTTAGGTTCTCGTGGTGAGTTGCTATTTACTGTATGTGATATGGCACTTGACCAGCGTCAAACACAGACAAATTCTGGTGGTATGACAGAGTTGTATTTAAACAGTGGTACTTATGTAAAGTCTTTTTTTACTGTTATGTGCAACCCATCATCAGTTAAGATTTCTATAATGGGTGCGCGGTATAAGCGTATTCACCATGTTATAGATTGGGATAGAGCCGTCCCTAAAATTATAAGTTCAGATTTTAAAAAGGAGGACAGATAAAATGGCAGAATTTGTAACAGAACAGTTGAAGAAGTTGGTATCTTACGCAATAAGAGGTGCAGGTTTTATAGAGAACTTTGAACTTACAACTTATATTGGCATAAGAGTAGAAGATGGAGAGTTGTATCTTAATACAACTGATAATACAAACTATTTGAGTGTGTCAGATGTTTGTCAGTCAGAAGATATGGATATTACCGTTAACGCAGAGTTATTCTCTAAACTTATTAGCAAAATCAATTCAGAAATAGTTGAGTTGGAGATTTCTGATAACGCACTCGTAGTTAAGGGTAACGGTAAATATACTTTGCCTCTTATACCTGACGAGAACGGTAATAATCTTTCATTTCCCGACAAGTTTCCTGAACTTGCAGAAGAAATCGGTACAATTAAAGCAGACGATTTGGTTACTCTTAATACAACCCTTAAAGCGTCATTGAGTTCGTCTAAGGACAGTATTTATACAAATTACTATTTTGGTGATATTACGCTGACAACGGATAGAGCGATGGCCACTATTCTTGATAAGAAGATGTTTGACGGAGAATATCTTTTTGGCAAAGCCTTTATTGAGTTGTTATCAATGGGTCTAAAAGATGTTACACTTGCAAAAGCAGATAATAAGTTTGTAGCAACGGCAGATGTAACAGATACTTGCACAATCAGTGTTTGTACCACAGTTCTGAACAAGATAACAGATTTTGATACTGCTGGTATTAGCAGATTAGCAAATCTTGAAACACCAGCATTTTGCAGATTTAAGAAAGCAGATATGCTTGAACTCTTGGAAAGACTTTCATTGTTTGTAAGTAAGTTTGATGATGGTGCAATCGAACTTCACTTTACAGATAATAGCATTGAAGTATCTTCCTTAAAGAGCGACGGTATTGAGAGCGTAGATTTTACAGAGAGTAAGGACACGCAAGATATGACAGTTAAGATTAACATTGACCGCTTGCGTAATCAGTTGAAAGCGTATGGTTCAGATATTGTTGATTTGTATTATGGTAGTCCAGTTTGTATTAAGTTAAAAGATAGAGATTTAACACAAGTTATTGGTTTACTTAAATAATAAGATACAGTAAAACATTTATTTAGAGGGCGAGTAATCGCCCTTTATTTTTGTCATTAAATTGTAACATTTCTTGTATTGTAATATTTCAAATCATTTAGTATAATGTTTGCAGATACGCAGAGAGTGTGTCGAGAAAGCGAGGTATTATAAATGAAAATTACGATTAGACCAGACACTATTGAAAAGATTAAGAAAGCAAAGAGCGGTAATGCGGTCGTTGAAATGCTTGAAACTCTATGTGAGCGAGATAACACGGAATACAATAGAGGCGTATTGCACGGTTATCTTTTAACTCTTACTACAATAGGAGTTATCAGCGGTGGCGAGGCAATAGACATTCTTGACCAGATTTGAGGTAGATTGATATGGCGAAGAATTGGTGGGAACAAGAAGTTGAATATCGAAATACACTTCAGGAAATGTTAGATAGTGGCATATTCTGTTATAAGCATCAGACAGATGCTTTGGAGTATGCAATATTTTTAATTCAGAAAGAGATAGATGGTGAGGTAGATTGATATGACAGAAAATCAAATGAAAGATTGGCGAGAGATTTGTCAAGCATTTGCGAATAAGTTTGGTTATAAGTTGCTTTTCGTGAATGAAGAAAGTTGCGGGGTCGAAACAAAAGACGGTCAGTTTATGCACATTTATGCAGATGAAATGGCAGAGTTTTTAAGGAGAAATTGATATGTTATCAATGCTTAAAGATGTTAAAGGCGAAGTCATAATTAACGGACAAAAGTACGATAGCGTTAAAACTGCGTTAAAGCGTTTTAAGAGCGATAGCGATACAATTACGATTAGTTTCATTCGCAACGAGAGAGAACGCAACAGAGAGAGCGTGAGAGCGTCAGAGAGCAATACGCTAAAAAAGATTACTGTTAAACAGTATATGACACGCAAAGCAACTCCTGATTTTGACTTTATGAAACAATGGAATAATGATGTGCCCATGCCGTTGCGTACAATGGTTGGCACTGTCGAGAAAGAAACTCGTGGTATGGTCTATATGAAGTTGCACGGCGACATTACAGAAGAAAAGACGCAGAGGTGTCTTATGTGTGGTAGACCTATTACAAACCCTGTATCACAGTATTTCGGAATGGGACCTGAATGTGGCGGTCATAACTATATCAATCCGTTCTATTCAAAAGAAGAATTAGAAAATGCGGTAAAGAATTATCGTGAGAATGTTCTAAAGAAAATGGAGTGGTCCGGGTGGATTATAAAATCGGCAATTATAAGTGAGGAGGACATAACAGAATGACACAGTATTGGCCTAATGCAATAGTTGTAAATCAGATAGGTAAGCCAGAGAGATTATTTACTTATAGTGCTTGTCATAATATCGAACAGTGCGACAAGGTATTTGACGGGTGGAAAAATCACTATGAGTTTAAGCCGCTTATGACTTGGGTTGATGCAAGATACGATTGCGGAAGTAAAAAGGTTATTCATAAAACTGAATACAGACAAAATTATTATGCGTAAAGGAGACAGAACAAATGAACAAGCCAACAAAAGAGCAGTTTGAGGATTATGTAGCAATCAGAAATAGTGGTGCAACTAATATGTTTGCAATCTCGGTTGTATGCGATTTATCTTGTACAGGTTTAACTAAAGATAATTGCTTTTACATTATGGACCACTTTGGTGAATTAGCAAATGAATATGGAGTTGAGATATGACAATGCAATCTGGCCGACCAACACGATATTATAGTAATGCACAGGAAAAGCGAATTGCGAAAGCGGTTAAAGGTCAGCGAGTAGCAAATAGCGGTGCTACTGCGTTTAGCAAGGGTGATGTGAGAACAGATGATTGGCTCTTTGAGGCAAAGACCAAGACTTCCGAGAGCCAATCGTTCTCTATCAAAAAAGAGTGGTTGTTAAAGAACCGAGAAGAAATGTTTGCTATGGGTAAATCTTATAATGCTTTAGTATTCGATTTCGGTGATGGTAATAATTATTATGTTCTTGATGAAAAGACATTCTTGCAGATGAAGGGGGCCCTTGAGAATGGATAAGCATTACAGAAATCTAAATGGTATTATTGGAAAGAGTAAAGAGATTATTTGTCAAGCATACGATAGAGGATATAAAGCAGGCAAAGAAGATTATGAGAAACCGCCTACGAAACTTACTCCTGAATGTGTTGAAGGCGGTATGCAATTCAGATGTGAGAACTGCAAGAGGGCTATGATAGCCAACTATACATTTTGTCCTTATTGTGGTTGTGAGGTGAAATAAATGGACCCTAATGAACTTTGCTGGAGTAAAGGCAATTATACAGACGAATGTGATTGTGAGTTTTGCTCGCACAAGTACGAATGTAGTGGTTACGAAGGAGAAGAAGAATGACTAACGATTTAATCAGCCGTTCAGAACTGAAAAAGGCATTACGGCAAAGACAATGGCATATTGACGATATTGAAGAAGTAGAAAAGATTATCGACAATGTCCCGACAGTAAACATCATTCAACACAAAGATTGGTATTTAGTAAATAAGGCAGGTGCAAAAGAGTTATTAGATAGAGAAAGACCGCATGGTGAGTGGATATTTCATAAAGATTTCAATGAAAGTTGTAGGTACGGTTGCAATCAATGCGGAAATCTGACTAATATTCCAAGTAATTTCTGTCCGAATTGCGGGGCAGATATGCGAGGTGGTGCGGAATGAAAACAAAACTTGATAAATCTATTGAATACATCAGAGGTTATTGTCTAAAACACTTTAATTGCGAAGAATGTAAATTAAACAACCGTATGTTTGAACATTGTTCTTTAAAAGATTTGCCTTGTAATTGGCAGACGATTAGCGAGAAAAGAGAGGTGACGAAAAATGAAGGTATACGAAGTAATAGTTGATATAGACCATAGATATACGGTTAGAGGCGATATGATAGATATGTACACTGAAAACCGTATTGCAGATATTTTGGCATATACCTATCAAGATACTTCAAATCTGTACACTGTTGCTAAAATCAACCTTGATAAAGTTATTGGTGTATTTGAAGTACAGAGTACCAATGAAGAAAATGAAAACTAAAATAGATAAAATAGTAATAGCGTTGGCTTTAATTTTAATGTCAGCACTATTATTGTTTTTATATCCCAAACCCCGTTGTAAAAAGCCTTTTGCTCGTAAACAAATACATTATTCCTACATTCGCTCACCGCATAGATACAGATTAAAGCCGACAATCTATCTATCTGATATGAATTTAGGATTACAAAAGCAACAAGTAGACTGCGTGAGAGTGGTTTTGTATGACGAGTATCGTTTCTTTATAACGGCATACTGTGCAGAAGAATGTGGTTGGTCTTATAGTACGAGTTCAGGTGCGATATGTCATAGAGCAAGTTGGGATTACAGATATAGTGAACCTACTACTTGCGCTATCGACCGTTCATATTTTGGTTATGATACACTTATATACATTCCGTCAGAAGATAGGGTGTATATAGCAGAGGACACTGGACCCGGTGTGCGTGGATATTGGATAGACACTTATCAAGACGATATATCAGATGTTTATGGATATAATACGAGATACGAAACTTGTTACATTTGCGACCTTGAATATTATAGTATTGGAAGATATTTATTTAATATGCAAGCAGAAGTTTGTAATGATTTAGTAATGTTAGAGCATTGACTTTTAACAGAACATTTAGTATAATGATTACAGTTCGATAAGAACAACGATAATAACAGAAAGAAGGACAGATTATGCCAAAAGCACACACATTCAAAGACAATTTTTGGAGTAAGTTAAGGGTTGAGAGAAATTTAACTACCAAAGAAATCGCAGATTATCTTGGTGAAGGTGATAAGAAAACATCTGCATATTTTACAGGTTTTCTTCTCCCTGATGATAACATTATTAGACAGTTATGCGATTTATTTGATGTTGATTTCAATACAGGTAATCTTGAATTTCAACACGCTCACAGACAGTATGTTGCCGAGCATAAGCGCACATTAAAGAGTAGCGCAAAGGCTACTGCAAAGCAGAATAAGGCAATCAATACGGTAGATGATGTGATTGAAAGTCTTTACGGTAATCTTTCTTGTAAAGAGTTTATTGCTATTTATGATTTGATTAAGGGAAATGAGAGTTCAGATATTGACCCGAGAAGAATTATCTATAACAAGGTCGATTATGATACTTATAACCGAATTAACGACATAATGAGTAAGGATTAAAGAAAGGAGGAAATTATAATGGCAGAAGTACCTGATAATGATAAAGAAATAGTAATCTCTTTTGGAGAACTCACACAAGTTATGTCAGAAGTTGGTGCAGAAATTACATCTGTAACTCGCGGAGTTTTTGGAGACGAAAAAGCAGACGAAGTTATGAACCTTACGGCGTACTATGCCGCAAAGTTAGCCCACAGATTATTTGAAGAATTGGAGGTAGAAAAATGAGAGGACAAAGACAGGCCGTTCTTAATGAACTCAAAGCAGGAAACGAAGTAACAAGTATGTCAATGTGGCGTAAGTATGGTATCACAAGACTTTCAGGCATTATCTATGACTTGAAGGCTATGGGTTATCATATCATTACTGTTATGATTGATTGCACAACTCGTTTCGGAGAAAAGACAAAGTGTGCAAAGTACATTCTTGTAAATGATGAGGAGAAGTAAAAATGGTAGGACTTATAGTAGCAGTATCAGTAATGGGTGCATTACTTATTTCAGCGATTACAGTAGGTGCAATTAAGTTGTATCGAATGGAGAAAAATATGACAACATTGGCAGAGTGCTTGCTGACATATATGACACACCCAGAAGAAGTAGATATTGTCGAGGATTATTCAAATGTTAAAAGATGTTCTAATCGTCATAGCGGTAGCGACTTTGATTTTCCTAACTCTGACGGGTTTTGATTTCGGGAGGTGATAATTATGCCGTTTAACGGTTTTGATTTTAATATAGACTATTTATCACGACCGCTTAACTATACAACAAGTTGGTTGGAAGAGCCGCAGTATTTGAAAGAATTAAGATTAAATTGTAATACAGAAAGGACAGAAAAGAAAATGGACATTAGAGATAAGATTTGTGATAAGTGTGGTAAGAGATATTCAATCGCAGATATGCGAATTGAGAGAGATGGTGAGTATGTTGATAAGACTTGCTATTTTGCGAATGCAACCCCTCTTGAAGATTACCCGAAGTTGTATCATTCAAGAACAGATAAGAAGAATGTTGGTAGAGAAATGGACTTGTGTCCTGAATGTGCAAGAGAATTAAAGAAGTTTACTGGAGAGCAGTAATATGATTTCACTCGCAGTCAAATATAGACCAAAGAGTTTTGGCGAGGTGGCAGAACAGTCTGCCACCAAAGTCATTCTCAAACAACAGTTAGAAAGCGGAGAAGTTAAAAATGCTTATCTGTTCTGCGGAGGTGCTGGGACTGGTAAAACAACTTGTGCGAGAATATTCGCAAATGAGATAAACAAAGGTAAAGGGGTTCCAGTAGAGTTAGACGCCGCAAGTAATAACTCCGTTGATGATGTAAGGGAGATTATCAAGCAAGCAAAAACAACGGCATTAGATAGTGAATATAACATCTTCATTCTTGACGAGGTACACGCATTGTCTAATCAGGCTTGGCAGGCTATGCTGAAAGTTCTTGAAGAACCTCCTGCAAAGACTATATTCATTATGTGTACGACAGACCCGCAGAAGATACCAAAGACTATTCATTCAAGAGTACAGAGGTTTGACTTTCAGATGATTAGTACAGAGGAAATATTTAATCGCCTTGCGTATGTTGTAAGCGAAGAAAATGTTGGTGGAGATACTAAAAAAGAATGTGCTATTGTGGAAAATGCGTTACGATTTATTGCAAAGCAGGCACAAGGACATATGAGGGACGCCTTGACAATGCTCGATAAGTGTTTAGCATATTCAAATGATTTAACCATTGAGAATGTAACACAAGCGTTGGGTATTCCAAGTTATGATTTACTTGTGAGAATGTTTAGAGCATACTTTGACTATAATAAAGAGGAACGCTTAAAGGTAATTAACGAAGTATATATGTCGGGATATGACCTTAAACAGTTCATTAAACATTTCACCAACTTTATACTTGATTTTAGCAAGTACATTCTCGGTGCGTCAGACTATCTTGATTGTCCTATGACAGAGGAAGTTAAATCTGCATTTAGTGAGTATGAAGATGTTGATACACAAGAGGTATTGTTAGGAAATCTTATTAAGTTACAAGCAGAAATAAAATGGGACACTAATCCGAAGAGCCGTCTGGAAG
>JAEIGA010012231.1_pt1 | contig 13020 bp, 4 predicted proteins | sample 9270691 | NCBI WGS metagenome assembly JAEIGA01 (sample SAMN17057246, study PRJNA624740) | gut metagenome | biome: biome; isolation source: fecal sample | host: Bos grunniens | place: China: Xizang | collected 2019 | reverse complement strand
ATTCAACAATTCTAAGGAGGGATTGCAACGTGTATAAAAAATCAAATAATACATATGCAAAGCTCAAACGCTTTGTTTTGCACGGGATGTTATATCTAATTCTAGGCGCCGTTGCATTTGTTTTAGCATATCCATTCTTATATATGATTTTTGCGAGTTTTCGTTCACCAGAAGAAATGAGAAAATTTACGGATGTGGCGTATCTGTTTCCAAAAGATTTTTCGCTATGGGGATATAAAGAATTATTCTCATTTGATCCGAGACAATTTTCAATTTTAAGAGGTTTTCGAAATACGATGATTCATGAAGCATCGTTCTTGTGTGTGGAAATATTCATGGATGTTATGATCGCCTATGGTTTTGCGAAGGTTAAATTTAAAGGGAGAAATACGGCACTTCTATTTTGCTTGATTGGACCACCGGCGATTATCACATTGATGCCTCAGTTTACAATGTTTTCAAGGTTAGGTCTTGTAGGAACGTTTTGGCCATTGGTTATTCCAAATTTCTTTGGAACATTTGGGGTTGCATTTTATCTGGAACGTTATATGAAAAGCTTGCCAAATGAATTGTTTGAAGCTGCAGCCGTGGATGGACTAGGCCGATTTGGTATGATATGGAAAATTGCATTTCCGCTCAGTTTGCCAGCAATTGTAGTACAGACAGTGTTCCGATTTGTCGGAATCTGGAACGATCTTCTTGCACCGGAGATGTATCTAAAAAGTGTGGAACTGAAAACCTTACAAGTTATGTTAAAGGCGCTGTCAGACGGAGTTTCAGCGAGAAGTGTAGCGACCCAACCAGTGCTTATGGCGGCAGCAACACTTGCAAGCATACCGATTATAATTCTTTATCTGATATGTCAACGTTATATTGTAAACTCGATGGCGGCGACGGCAATAAAGGGTTAGGAGGAGAACAGGAGGCAATATGAAGAACAAGAAAAAGAATATTATATTAATAGCAATAATTCTATTACTTTTGCTAGGCGTGGTTGGAGCAATCTTTCTCACACAAAGAGGCAAGAATTTGCTATCAAAGCTTGCTAGTTCTGTTACTTTCAACACGGGTGAGTATATCAAGCCAGATTATAATATAGATGGTATTCTGGATGAGGAGATATGGAAAAAGGCACCAAGTATTGTTTACGGTAATTATGAGAAAGAGGCAGATGAAGTTACTTTCCGTTACTATTATGGGAAAAGGGGAATTACAGCATCCTTTGTTGTAAATGACCCAGTTATCTGTCATGCAACCAATTTGTATGGAGACTCAGGATATAATACTTCTGATGCAGTATTTATGTATCTCGATGTGAAGAATGATGGACAAATGACGGTTCAATCAGATGATATTTCCATTGGTATTACGCCAGATGGACGAATGTTACTTCGAAAAGGTAACGGAAGTGGTTGGGTAGGTGCAGGACGAATTAATCTGGACTATCAAGTTACAGTTGATGGAGAAATGAACAAATCAGATGGTGGTGCACAGGATAAGTCGTGGACAGCAGAAATCTTTATCCCATATAAAACTTTTGGAATTGACAAAGATTCTACGATGGGGCTAATGCTAAAATGGCATAATTCGGATATGGCTTCTAAAGCAGCGAAGATGCATTATTGGTATAACGGTTCTATAGTACCAGAATTGTTTCATCCAATCGATAAGAATGGCATAGCTTTTGCTGCACCAGAGAACTGGGTACCGTCAATGGGAAGACTTATTGACGATGGTAAAAACGGTATGGTTGCAGAGGATGTAAGAGCAGTTGCTTTTTACACGGGTCAAAAGATGAAAAAAGGTGCAGGTACATTAGAAGCGACAATTGATGTAACGCAGACGGAAGACTTTTTCACCATACCTCGATTCAGTGGTATTCTTTTTGGAGTGGAAGAGGTTGGCAAAACTGAAAAGCCAGGTTGGGAAGCAAAAAATCAATATGGTGTATTTATCAGTAACCATGAAGACAATCCACAATTGGTTGTTTCCTCTATTCGCGTAGATGAAAAAGGAAAAGTAACTTATAAACAAATAGCAGGAGCAAGCATCCATGATGTACTTCCGAAATTCTCAAAAGACAAAGTATGTTCAATAAAGATTGCTAAAAACGATGGATGGATGGAAGTTTATATTAAAGATGAAAAAGGAAAATATTGCCATTTATATGATGTGTTTGATATCGAGGCGATTAATGGTGACTATATAGGTGTTCGTGCGGCTGTAAAAGGAGTTACTTTCCGTGATATTAAAGTATCAACAGACGCACCGAAAGCACCTAACCCTTATAAAGGAAAAGATGTGAAAGTATATAACGGTTTGCTTCAGAAATTGAATGACAAACAATTTGTTGCGAGAACGGCTGGTACAATAGCTAGCTTTGGCTCTTTAGTAAATAAATACAATGTAAAAAGTTTAAAAACAATTGTTACATCTATTACAACACCAGAAGAGCCAACAAAGAGCGAAGATAAGATAAAGGGTATTATGTTGAATTATGATCCGAATGATAAGAGCTATTTGATTTTGGATTATAGACATGAAAATAAATGGAAAGAAGATTGGAGATTTTATATTCGAGAGAGAGAGGCGACCAAATGGGGAGAAGTTGCTTTTGCCTTTGCGGCAGAAGCTAATACAACCTACGACCTTCGAATTACACCGATTGAAAATGCAAAAGGTTTAACAGAAGTATTTGTAGAATATAAGAAATCTACAGAAACAGAATGGAAATCCAACTATTGTAAGATGAATGGTTGGAAGATGAGCGGGTCTGAATATGGTGTTCAGACTGCAACTGGTAATATGACATTTGGAGCTATGAAAAAAGTTGATTTGGGCTATAGTCGATTGGATGAAGGAAGATACCAAACATTACGAGGTATGTTCTTCGGAAGAACTGGGGGCGGTGCTCAGATAATGGCTTCACATAGTATGCTCATTGATAAGAAGATTAATTTAGCGAAGAAAAACTCATATATGATTCACTCATCATATCAGGTAGTACCGGACAAAAATGATTCCATTAAGGGTATCGTATTTAATTATGATGCAGAGAATGGAAGCTATATGATACTGGATTATCGATATTTAGATGGTAAGTACCGACTATACGTTCGATACTTTGATGGGAAGAAATGGGGAGAAACACAAGGCTATAATGTGATTCTTACAGAAAATGCATGGTATGATTTCAATATACATGTTGTGAACGGCAAGAAAACAACCACGGTTGTTGTGGAATATAAGACGGGTGATGCAGATTACGTAGCAGTCAGCAGAACATTCAAGGTGGCAACCCCTGGACGTATGGCAGGATATGATTGTACTGCAGCAAACGGAATGCAATTTGGTGAAATTACAATAGGAAAAACTACATACATCGGTGCGGAAGATGAACGTTACACAGTGAAAGCAGGTTCTTTCTTCAGAACAGACGAAGGCGTGACAGTAGGAGAAAAGCATAGTCTGATGTTGGATAAGTCACTTGACTTGTCATCACGTAACAATTACACAGTTAAAACTTCCTTTAAAGTTGTGCCAGATCAAACAGGATCAATTAAAGGTATCGTGCTGAATTATGATGAAGAAACCGGTAGTTATGCAATATTAGATTATCGTTATGTCAATGGCGGATACTACTTATATATTCGATATTATAACGGAAAAGCTTGGAGTGACACATGGTCAACAAATGTAAAATTAAAAGAAAATGCATGGTATGACTTCCAGATTAATATCGCAAACGATACAAAGGCAACCTTTATCAATATTAATTATAAAACTGGTTCAGATAAATATGAACGTGTAAGTCGCACCTTTGCTTATGCGATGCCAGGGCGTCAGATGGGATATCATTCGACTGCGGCAAATGGTATGCAGTATGGACTGATTGAAGAAGTAAAATCTGATGAAATTGGTTTCCCATGGCCAGATGATTGGAAAGAAGTTTTTAAGAAGTAATTGAAGTAGGAGGAGAAAGAAGATGAAGAAAATAACAAAATCCATAATAAGCATTTCCCTTGCTTCGATGTTACTATTGGTTGGTGGATGTGGTAATAATGCTTCATCCACTGCAATAAAGTCTTCTACGCTTGATAAAACAGTGGAGGATATTAAAGTAAATTTAACAGAAGGGGAACGGTATACGAATCCAATTCCAGCTGAGAACCAACCGTATCGAGCATTGTCAGAAGAGACGCAGATATTAGCAGGTACGGATAAAAACAAGGTAACGAAAGATAACGGTAGATCCGGAGACCCATATATTTTGCGTTATAATGGAAAGTTTTATCTTTATGTATCTACGGATGAATGGTATTGTTCCTATCGTGTATGGGAAAGTCTAGATTTACTACATTATACCTATCTTGGTGAGTATGATTTGCTCGATAAGGATGGAAAACGTACAGAAGGAGATAACTGGACAGGACAAGGGTTTGACTTAGAGTGTCCGTGGGCACCAGAGGTACATTATTGGAACGGTGAGTTTTACATGTATACTTCGCCACACGCTGCAGGACACCAGGTGCTCAAGAGTACGACTGGACTTCCATATGGTGACTATCAAGTTGTAAATGAAAAATTTGATAGCAAAATTGATGGTTCGTTTTTTATTGATGATAATGAAGATAAATGGTTTGTGCGTGAACACGATGAAAGTGGTAGCGGACCTTGGTCGGTCGTGGTTAAGGCAACGAATATGTATACATTGGAAGACAAAATGAATTATCAGTTGACATCCAAGACTGGCATACCAGGAGACCAAATAGAAGGCCCGTTTCTGTTTAAGCGAGATGGCATCTATTATTTAATTTCTACAGGTGAGGATGCTGGGGCACCAGCATATCGTCTCAATTATGCGTACAATGACAGTGGATTGGGAAAAGAGCTGAACATTGGATCTGTAGGGGGAAAAACAAATTGGTCAACGGAGATTCAGCCTAACGTAATACTAAGCCCAGAAGGAGATTATTACGGATATGGTCACGGTGCAGTGACAGTGGGACCAAATCTTGACAGTTACTGGTTCCCGTATCATATGACAAGAAAAACAGGTGGACGTACATTAGGTATTAATCGTGTGGAATTTTCAGGAACTCGTATGTCAGTGCTTGGTGTAGATTATGAAACTATGGCACCGGAAGCACCAGATTTCTATACATCCTATTTTACGGCACTTTCTGATGTGGATTGGGAAGGAAAAAAATCCGGTGTGATTGCCAGAAAAGCAGAATATCGTTCTTATACAGAAGAAAGAACCCAGTCGGGCGAAGGTTTACACAAGGTAGATGGGAAATTGCTCTCAGGAAGACTGGCTGCTGATGGAAAAACAGTAGAACTGATTAAGACGGGTTCACGTTTTACAGCGGAATATAACTTTAAAAATGTAGCAACCAATGGTTCTTTTAAATGCTTGTTTGGTGGTGGTTACGTTACAATTAACAAAGGAAAAACAGTAGAACTTTATATTGGGACTAAGAAGGTGGCAGAAGCGCCAATGCTTGTGAATGGTGAAGCATGGAACTGGTCAGCATATCACGATATTATCGTGACCTATGATGAAGGAAGACTTACAGTTGCTATCGATGGATGTACGAAAATTGATGTGAAAGCAAGCGGACTTGGTAACGATGCAATTGGGTTTGAAGGCGCTTCAGGATCACAAATCGGTGGAGCAGTATTCTCGAATCAGGCGTTCGGAAGTTCCGATAAGGAAGTGGCAAAAATGGTAGAAGGAACCTTCTTTGCTACCAACTATTATGAGGCAAAAGAAGGGGAGAGCGCAACCTTGCTTTCTTCAAAGAGTAGTATATATAAAGTAGAAACAGAAGGCCAAGAAGATGTGGCTAAATACGCTGCGGACAATACTTATCACATCTATAAAGATGCAAATGCACTGAAACTTGCAGAAGGTGACAGAACTGTATACGTGATTGATGTGGCTGCGGATGGTTTGTATTCAATAGAGTCACTCTATTCTACGGATAGTGATGGAAGTGTGATTAAGATACAGATTGATAAAGAAACGCCAACATGCTACACCCTGAAGAAGAATGACTACTCGTCACATGATTATGACAAAGAGTGGTGTGAAGGGCTCAAATTCCAAAGGAGATTAATTGATGAAATTTATCTCACAAAGGGATTACATACTTTAACAGTTAAGGCAGTGAAAGGAAATTATACTGCCATTGAATATGAGATGAATCTCACCAGCGAGACATCGCCGGAATATAAAGATGATTTATCGAAAAAGGCAGGGCATAACTATTTTACAAACTGGTCAATCAAGGATGATGCACATTATGCGCCAGGAGGAGCGACGAATCTCGTGACTTTTGGAGGTTCTGATTTTACCGATTACAAGGTGAAAGTAGATATCAAGACAAATGCTATGATGTCTCGTACAAATAGGGCGGGAATTCTTCTTAGGTTAGATAAACCAACGGTACATTATCGCCAGACATATGGCAGTGGACGAGGTTATTTCGTATGTATCGATGCGTATGGTGTCAGTCTGGAACGTATTGATTATAATGAACGCTTAGTTGCTTATTATGAAACACAGTTAAATCAAGATACTTATTATACATTAGAAGCTGAATGTATTGATAACCGAATTATTGTGTATTTAGATGGTAAAAAAGTGATAGAGTATACGGATCCATATGGTTTCTCACGTGGAGCTTCAGCGCTTTATTCTTATCAGGCAGAAACATATTTTAAGAATCTTGAAATTACACCGAAATAGCAGTGTATAAAATGATAAAAGTATGAAATTTAATTATTAGTTAAAGAGGGAAAAGAAATGAACAAGATATTAAAGAGAATTATGACATTCATGCTAGTACTTGTTATTGCTGTGTGTTCCCTGAAGGCGCCACCACTGAAAGCGGCAGAAAGTGTAGAATCAAATCCAAAGTTTAAAGTTACAGGTGCATCTATTCGGTTTATCAATGACGATACAGATGTCGATGGAATCCGTTTTGGCGTGGGTATTCGAGAAGATATATTTGAATCACTAAGTGATAACCAGAAGGCGAATTATCGCCTCCTGGTTATGCCGTCAAAATTGGCAAACGGAAGATTGGAAATTGATGAACTGTATTCTTACAAAAAGGGTGCTACAACGAAAACAACGAAACCGTTAGACCTTAAGATTGATTGGAGTAATCCAAAAAGTGAGAATGGGTATAAGATTGCACATGTGATTCTCAGTGGAATTGGAAAATCATATTATACGGTGGATTTAACTGCGCGTGCATATTACCAAGAGGGTGATGAGGCTCCAATCTATTCGGAAGCAATTGAACGTTCTTATGTATCTGTTGCAACAGCGGCGCTCAATGATACGAATGCTTCAGAAATTTACGGTACTGTGCAGCGAAATGCGCTTCTTGGCGTCAAGTATATTAAGACAGGTACTTGGGATTATCAAAATGGGATTTTACTGACAGAGGGGACAGAGGAAACCTCGACTGGTACTAAAGTTCATCCAATGATCTTGGACAGAGAAGCTAAACTTCAATCTGAACAGGCAGTTATAGAAGCATCTTATTATGTAGGTGTCAGTAAACCAGATATATTAGCAAGTCAATCGGACAATGCAATAAAAGGACTTGTATTTGGATATGATACAGCAACCGGGGCACATATGGTATTGGATTTCCGTTATTCTAACAATGCGGGAGCGACTGGATGGTATCCATATCTGCGAGTTTACAATGGAACAGGTAAAGGATGGGGGTCGACAGTTCTTGGTAAAGGATCCTCAATAGCAGAAGGTTGGTATGATTTTAGAATATCGCTTGATACAACAAAAGGTTATGCAGAAGTCATTGTAGAGTATAAAGAACAAACAGAGAACCATTACACTACCATGATGAATTCGTATGGCAATGAGAAGTGGACGGCTGAAAAGTATCAGATTACGGGAACAGGAGTTGGTTTCCGCAGCGAGATGACAGGACAAACATTACAGTTTGATTCTGATATCAAAGTCTATAACGATACTATACAAACAAGAGGAAAGCAAAGCCGACAGGTAATTGAGACACTGAATGCGGATGGCACAGGAACTATCTCAGGTTCTTTCTTAATGGATTATCGTACAACTGGTGAGCAAGACAGATATGAGGGAATTACCTTTGGTGGCAATACAGGTGAAGAAGGCTATAGATTCTTTGCTTCTGCACAAGGTGATGATAGTGGCTTCTATATTAGTATGAACGATGCGACAAGTACACCGGAATACAGCAAGATTACGGAAGCAGGATTAAATCTTCAGGAAAATGATGAACTTTTATTCGAGTATGAGATTGAGATTACCTTGCAAGATAATGTGAGAGTATTTGATATTTCTTATTGGATTAGTTATCAAGATGGTACTGAAGAGATAGTTATTCATCAATGCACCGATTGGAAAGTTGAAGATACGGCTAATTCCTTTACAGGAAAGAATATATATCGTTATTCTCAAGACGACGGAAAAGAAACAGGTACAGGTACCGGTGATGGAAAAACCATTTTCTACCCAGTTAAGGTTACTTCGAATCCAACGATTGAGAAATCAGATTATGATTTCACCATAGAGGATGTGAACGTTCTTTATGAGGAAATCGAACGTTATACGAATCCGATTCCAGATAAGAATCAGCCATATCGAGATGGCTCGAAGGAAGCGCAAGAATTAGAGGGTAGTGCGAATCCAAAAGACAATTTAAGTCAGTCGGGTGACCCGTATATCTTGAGATACAATGGTAAGTTTTATCTCTATGTATCCAACAACAGTTGGTATTGTACCTATCGATGTTGGGAAAGTCTGGATTTGATACATTACACCTATTTAGGTGAGTATGATTTGCTTGACCAACAAGGAAGAAAAACAACTAACGATGATTCGACTAACCAAGGATATGACTTAGAGTGTCCGTGGGCACCTGAGGTGCATTATTGGAACGGCGAGTTCTATATGTATACCTCGCCACATGCTTCCAGCATTCGTGTGTTTAAGAGTACAACTGGTCTTCCTTATGGAGATTTTCAGGCAGAACCTACATATAATTGGGCTGGAATTACAGGAGATAAAAACGGATATTTATGCAAAGGAATTGATGGCAGCATTTTTATAGACGACAATGAGGAAAAATGGTTAATCCGACCGATGCGTTATACAGAGACTGGCAACAACCATCCAAATGGAAGAGGTAAAGTTGTTTATGCAGTGGCAAATAAGATGTCGTCTATGACAGAATTGGAAGGAAATGAAACCAACAACGCTGTGAAACTATCTAAGGCAGGTATTACTGGAGATATGGTGGAAGGTCCATTTGTTTTCAAACGAAATGGAATCTACTATCTGATTGCAACCGGTGAGCAAGTTGGAGCAGCAGGATATCGATTGAACTATGCATACAACGACAGCAATTCTGTAGGTGGAACAGAGAATTGGTCCACAGAGATAGAACCTAATCTGATTATTAATACAGAAGGCGATTATGTTGCATATGGACATGGGGCAATCACGGTTGGTCCGAATCTAGACAGTTATTGGTTCCCATATCACATGGCAAGGTCCTCTAATGGACGAAGAATGGTTGGTATTAATCACGTCGAGTTCTCAGGAACACGTATGAATGTTATCGGACAGGACAAAGAAGCAGTAGTGCCGGAAGCACCGGACTTTTATACTTCCTATTATACTGCTCTTTCTGGTGGAGATGGTGTCATTGCAAGAGATGCAGGATTTGCTTCTTATACCGATAAGAGAACTGCAGTTGGCGAGGGATTATATGAAGTAAATGGCAAATTACTTTCTGGTAAGTTGTCAGCAGATGGTAGAACGGTAGAGCTGATTGAAACTGGTTCACGTTTTACAGCAGAATATAATTTTAAAAATGTAGCAACAAATGGAACATTCAAATGTTTGTTTGGTGGCGGTTACGTTACCATTAACAATGGAAAGACGGTTGAACTCTACATCGGTTCAACTAAGGTGGCAGAAGCACCGATGCTTGTCAATGGTGAATCATGGAATTGGTCAGCATACCATGATATTATCGTAGCATACGAAGAAGGACGAATCACCGTTTCTATCGATGGATGTACGAAGATTGATGTGGAAGCAGCCGGACTAGGAAATAGTCCGATTGGATATGAAGGCGCAAGCATTGACGACGGTCAAATCGGTGGAGCTGTATTTTCTAATCAGGCATTTGGAAGTTCTGATAAGGAAGCTGCGAAGACAGTAGAAGGAAGCTTCTATGCAAGCAATTATTATGAAGTAAAGGCTGGGGAGAGTGCTACAGAACTTTCTACAGACAGTCGTGTATATAAGGTAACAACAGACAGTGATACAGAGGATGTGCTTACTTATACAAGTACTCATGACGGTAAGAAGCATACCTATCATATATACAAGGATGCTACGGCGCTTCAATTAGCAGAGGGCGACAGAGCCGTTTACAAGATTGATGTTGCAAGGTCAGGATTCTACTCGTTAGAGTCCCTGTTCTCAACAGACAGCGATGGTAGCATTATCAAGATACAAGTGGATGGTGAAACACCTACCTGTTACACATTACGGAAAAATAATTATACGTCTGTGACTACTGACCGGGAGTATTACGAGACATTGAAATTCCAGAAACGAAAGATTGATACTCTTTATCTGGAAAAAGGGTTACATACTTTAACAATAAAAGCAGTGCAAGGAGACTATACTGCAATCGAGTATGAAATGAACTATGTAAGTGATGCAACATTATCTATCTCAGATAACTTGAATAATATAAGCACATTACATACATTCAAAACAGGATGGGATAATCACAATAATCCATCCTGTACAGCGGCTAGTTTCTGGGAGATTAAAGATGGATGTCTCTACACACCGGCTATAGCAAGATTAACGGCTACTGACGATAGCAAGATAGACAAAAAGATTCGTAGTCTTGCAAGGTATGGAATGGATGATTTTACAGACTATCGTGTAAAAGTCGATATTAAGACAGATGCAGTTGTGACAGACTATAATGCAGGTATTTTACTAAGACTGACACAGCCAAGTAGCAATGAACGACAAACATATGGAAGTGGGAAAGGTTATTATGTATGCCTGAATAAGTCGGGAGTCAGCATTTTCCGTTTTGACTATAATGAAACCTTGGTAGCACACTATGATGTAAAACTTAATGAAAATATGTTTTATACCTTAGAAGCTGAGTGTGTCGATAATAGTATTGTGGTTTGGCTTAATGGAATGAAAGTTTTAACATATATTGATCCATATAACTTTGTATGTGGTGCAGCTGCTTTGTATTCGAATGTAGCGAATAGTTATTACAAAAACTTAGAAATAACACCAGTTGTCGGAAGAAGTAATTCGGAATATATTTGTGCAGATGATTGGCGTTATCAAGTAATACAAGGGGCATTTAAACGAACGGAGATGGGTGTGCAGTCTGCATTAGAAAATAGCATTATGCTAGATCGTACGATTAATGTGGAAAACAAGAATTTGTATGCAGTTCAAACATCGTTTAAAGTTTCACCAAATAAAGCATCAGATGTTAAAGGCATTGCTTTTAATTACGATATTGAATCGGGCAGTTATTTGGCATTAGATTATCGATATGTAGATAATGCATACCGATTATATGTCCGATATTTTGATGGCACAGCTTGGACTGATGCATGGGATTGCAATGTTGTACTGACCGAAAATAAATGGTACGATTTTGAAATTCATGTAAATAATGGAGCCAATAGTGTAGATGTTGATATTAAGTATCGAAGCGTTACTGAGGAATATAGCAAGATTAGTAAAACACTTGCACTTTCTATGAAAGGTCGAAAAGTAGGGTATGTAGCTATTGGACGAGAGACAATGGATTATGGTCTGATAACATGGATTGTAATTAAAGAAGATGGCATAACATGGCCAGATGATTGGTCAGATGCTTTACATAGTCGGGACAAATAAACGAAATGTTCCTTGAAAGGGGGAATATTATGGGAACAAAAAAAGAATACGAGGTTCCTATTTTAGAAGTCGTCAAGACCGAGCAGGAAGATATTATCTGCACAAGCGGAACCCCATGGCCAGATGATTGGAATGACGCGTTAGACGAGTTAGTATTTTAAGGAGGAGAAAACAATGAAGAAAATGTGGAAAAGAGTTTTAGCATCGGTACTTGCAATAGTTCTTTGTGCTGGCACATTTATGACAGTGAAATGGCAAACAGTTGCGGCTGAAGAAGCTACAGATGGTTTGAAAGTAATCGGTGCATCCATTCGTTTTATCAACGCAGATACGGCAGTGGACGGAATTCGTTTTGCAGTGGGGGTAAAGGCAGATTCCTTAACAGATGAGACGAAATCAAACTATCATCTTTTGGTGATGCCAACCGCATTGCTAACAGATGGTGAACTTACCAAGGGTGAAACATACAGTTACACTTCAGGTGAAGAAACAAAGCATGCATATGCACAGGATATTAAAATTGACTGGGCAAAAGCTACAGAAGAGACTATCGATAATACTGCATATAAAGTGGTTCGCATTTATTTGAATGAAATCGGTGCTAACTACTACACAACAGATGTAACTGCTCGTGCATATTATCAAGATGGTGCAAGTGATCCTGTATATTCGGCAGCAATCGAGCGTTCATATTATTCAGTAGCTAGTGCAGCACTTGATGATGTAAGTGAAACAGAAGTTGCTAATAAATATGATAATAAGGTGGGAAATAGCTACAGTCCATACGATACAACACAACGTGATGCACTTCTTGGAGTAAAATATGTGAAATCGGGAACATGGGATTATGTGGACGGTTTGTTGGTTCAACAATCTGCAATAGAATCAGACTCTTTAACTGACCGAGTAGTTAAGACTGAAGCAGGAAAATACACGATTCGTACTTCTTTAAAAACCAAGACAATTGAAGAGATTGGAACTGACCTTTTTGGAGGCGTTCATTTTGCGTATAATTCTGAAAAGGGTGCTTTTTT
>JAEIGA010012230.1_pt1 | contig 13021 bp, 19 predicted proteins | sample 9270691 | NCBI WGS metagenome assembly JAEIGA01 (sample SAMN17057246, study PRJNA624740) | gut metagenome | biome: biome; isolation source: fecal sample | host: Bos grunniens | place: China: Xizang | collected 2019 | reverse complement strand
GGGTGTATCTTTTGCCCGATGGCGAATAAAAAGAATTTCCATCGAGACGAAAGGGAATATCCACACCAACGGCACAAATGGATTGAGACAATAAAGCAGCTTCGCAGAAACGGTTATCTTTACAATATAGATGCTTATGTAGATATGAGCAAGTATAGCGAGGATGAGCAAGCAGAGATCCTGTTTGATTGGTGGAAATCCAAACAGAACGTCAAGGACTATGTAATGGATCATTTTAAACAACTAAAAATAGAATTTTAATTTTTATATAAGTATATTTTAACAGCATACGAGACGATAGATTATGCAATACATTATTATAAAAGCAAAAGATATTCCGAATTATAGAGCGGAATTTAATAATATCGCTACGTGCAATGATATTGTAATAAATTGCGCGCATATAGTTTATATGGAATCTTATGAATTAAAAGAAGAAGAAAAAGGAAAAGGAATTCCGAATGGCGCGATAGTTTTACATACGTCAAACGGAAAAAGGATAGTAATTAACGATAATTTACACATAGAAACTAATTGGGATTTAATTATGTGTTATCATAAAAAAAGCACACGTATTGAGTTATGAATAGCCGTTTAATTGAAATGATCCGGCGGGGACGGTTGCCGTTCAGGGGGGCAATGGATTGATACCTATAATCAGACCACAGATCCCGATTGTGCAGGCACAATCATCGCAGGCATAAACGCTAAAAATCATTATTACGTTATGGAAGAAAAGATAATCCAACCGCGAGTATTGCATCTGTCACTACGCTATCAATGGTACGATATGATCGAGCGCGGAGAAAAGACGGAAGAATACCGGGAAATAAAAGACTATTGGCTTCATAGACTTGTATTTAATAGCAAAGTATACAGTGTACAATACATGAAGCCAAGTAATATAATCTTATATCAAGAACACTACGACTACGTGTGCTTTCATCGCGGACAAGGCGGTAAACAAACCATGTTTTGGGAATACAAAGGCTTAAATATAGGTTATGGAAAGCCCGAATGGGGAGCACCGACCGACAAACGAGTTTTTATAATTAAATTAGGAAAGCGCGTAGATAAGCCGGTTATTAAAATCCCGCAAGCCACCAAAGAGGGCGCGATAGAATGTGAATTAGAAGGGGTAATAGATATAAGTTATCCGAATAGCAAGACGCGCAGAGGGCGCGTGCAAGACAGAGGAACAGTAACGCCTACCCTCACAAGGAACACGGAAAGCAGCTTGCGTCATATCGGCACAGACTACCGAATCCGCAAATTAACTCCGAGAGAGTGCTTCCGGCTGATGGGCGTGCAGGAACCGGATATAGACAAACTGCTTTCGTCCGGTATTAGCAACAGCCAACTCTATAAGTTAGCGGGTAATAGTATTTGCGTGCCGACTTTAGTAGCAATCCTAAGACAGCTGATGATCGGTAATTTTAATAAAGTAACACAAACAGAAATAATTTAATAGTATGTGCATAACTGTATTTAGCAAACGCTTTCAGCGGGCGATGGGAGAGGAACGGCGCAGGGAGGCAGAACGGAAGCAGGAACGTGCGGAACGCGCACGCCTGGAGTTGATCGAACGACAGGACAGAGATATTGATTTGGACGAATGATCAGGAACGAGGACACATATTGTATAGTACAGCATAAGATCGTGCGGGAAATCGGCGCATGGGAGGCAGTGGTATATAGCACCATCGTGGCACTGTTGCGCAAGACGGACGGTATCGGCGAGGTGAGCAACCAGACGCTGATGGATATGTGCGGCGTGAACCGCAAAAGTCTGAGCCGATATATAACTACATTGATCGAAGCCGGATATATCGAAAAACGCGCAGGTGACGGTCGAGGTAATATATCTATATATTATGTAACGGAAAAGGGGGACAATTTGACCACCTTTAAGGAGAAAAAAGGGGGACAAAATGACCCAAAAAGGGGGACAAAAACGACCATAAAGGGGGACAAAATGACCCCCATAAATAAAGGTGAAATAAAAGAAAAAAAAGAAAGTGGTGGTGATTCGCGCGAGGACGCGCAAATCGCACCCCTTTCCACCACACCACAAAATTTTGAAGAAAAAAGTTTAATTCCAAAAAATGATCCGACTATGAAAGACTTTGAAGAGTTTTGGGAACTTTACCCTGGCGATCCGCAATGGAGCGGAGAGAAAGAAAACTGCGAGCGTGTTTGGTATGCAATGCAGCAAAGTTGGCGCGACAACCTGGTGCAACAACTGCGGGGAGGTCTCCGCTGGCGCAAACGCGACAATGACAATCCGTATTGGTATTTGAAGAATTACAACGGCGAGACGGTGAACGGAGAGCTGCCGTTTGTGCGCCAAGGTACAGTCACTTTTGAACGCTGGTGTCAGAAGAACTACGCCGAGGGCAAGCGCATGTGTCTCGTGCGTTTTGAGGAGCGACTGGCGTACTGCTTGCACGATGATCTGCAAACAATGCTCAATGCCGGTGCGCAAGTGATCAATGATAACTGGCGATGAAATCCCCTACCCTGCGGGGGTCTAAAAGCAGGGCGTACTATATTATGTGTTTGAGATAAGGATCTCCCGGCTTGTGAAAGTAGGAATCCGCTTGTATTAAGATTTTTTGGAGCAACCTGTCCGTGACGGATCGGTTGTTTTTTTGTGCGAATAGTCAAAAATTTTTTGCCACTAAAAGCCCTTCGTGCGCGTATGCGCGAGCGCACGACATGCGGACGGAATGTGTGTGCGCTATGTGCGGGCGAAACACACGCGGCAAATCGCGTGCGATTTGCAATTGACACACACGTTGTCGCGCGTGCGGACGCTATGCGCGCGGAACAAAAATTGCAATTTTTCAAAAATCGTCGGCAAATTTTGCAACTATAAATATCTTGGCTTACTTTTGCACCGAAATTCTGAAACTATGACAGGCTTTGGACTAATAGCAACAGGTGCTGCGCTGGCTAATTATCAGCGCGCCAAGAGGAACTACGAGCAGATCGAGGAGCGGTCTGTAGGCGTGAAATCTGTTGTGAACCGCTACCAGGAGCTGCTGGACGAGTGGGATTATCAAAAGCAACAATCTTCCCAGACAAAAATAGATACGAGAGAGAACGACATGCCGGATGGAATCCATTTGGGCAGTATGCTGCGTGTGGGTAACCTGGTCGGAAAGCTGATGCGCTGTGAACCTACTGTAGTGATCAGTAACACGAGCGATAAAAAATACTACCTCTTTTCGCTGGATATGGATATAAAGGTGTACGACCAGCCGGTGATCCGCCAAAAATTAAGCGGTTTGAGCACCGAGGAGCTGCCGAACTACTCGTATATCCGGCAGTGGATCACCACGGGGCAGACAATGGATATTGTACAGCAGAAAGGTATTTCGTCCCTCGTGAATACAGAAACACAAAAAGCGGATCTGAGCCGGCTGCGCGAGGCTATCTGTGAGGCGGCGGGAAAAAAACTGATCACCAGTTGCCCGAAAATCAACCTGGACGGAATAGTCACAGCGGATATTGTACTGTACTGGTCGGATCATCAGATCAACCAAACGCTTGTTGAAAAAGCGAATCGACAGGCTTTGGATGATATAATAAAGAGTAAATCCGCTGACGCTCTTAAAACTTTCTCTCCCGGTGAAGCGCTCAAAAAGTACTACCCGGATGAGGTAAAGACGGCGTATTGGGTCGGCATGCCCGGCGTATTGAGATATTGCGGTGAAGCATATTTGTAAAGAAAATATGGTTGTTTGTTCATGAGTAATTGGTTGAAAGTTGGATTTGGATTAGGTTTGCTGTGGTACGGTGTGCTGCGTGGAGCTAAAGCAGTGCAGGTGAAAGTGCACTCGTATTCGTTCCGCAGTGTCAGCCTCGCCGATGGCACGGCAAGCCTTAATCTGAATCTGATGGTCAAAAATCCCCTGCTGGTAGGTGTGACTATCCAAGGCGTGCAAGGCGATGTGTATATGCAGGGCGAGAAAGTAGGCAAGATCGATACCACGTACAACTATACCCTGGCTGGAGGCAAGACCCACGTGCTGCCGGTAGTGATCAACCTCACTTTGGATCAGGTAACCAAGGCGGCACTCATGAATATCGAGAGCGGAGATGTCCGCACACTGACAGTAGGATTTGACGGCAAAATTTTTATAGGCTCTATCGGCATACCTTTGTCTCTGAAATTGGATTATAACGATTTGGTGCAATGATTTCGGACGGAAAGAACAAATTTATGATGGCAGGTCTCAATGCGGACATTGTGGAGTGTTGGGAGAAATGCTACGAGCAATACAAAGATCAGCCGCGGGATATGTTCGATGCCGATGTGCTGTATGCCGCCACGGTGGACGATAAATGTCAAGCGATCTTCGGGTATATGGTAAACAAGACGCGCTATCAACTGGATAAGCCGGGCGAGCAACTAATCAAGTCACCGGCGCGATTCATAAACGATGGTTGCGGAGACTGCAAGAGTTACACTATGTTTATTGCCTCGTGCTTGCATTGTTTGGGAATACCTTGTATCGTGCGGTTTGTTAATTTTGACGGCTGCGGACAATATACCCACGTTTACCCGGTGGCGATTGACGAGCAGGGCAACGAGATCCCGATGGACGCTTGCGAACTGGATACAGACGGTATGCCGCTGTATGACTACGCAAGGGAATATGTGCAAAAAAAAGATTTACACTACAATTGATAAATTATGGCAGAACGACTGAAAATATACGCATGCAGCGGTATAGGTGACACGCCGGACAGCAAGGTACAGATGTACGACTATTGGACGGATAACACCAATACGCTGAATAACACGCAGGCTGTAAACGGTCTGCTGGCGGATGTTAACCTGCTGATGGCGGAGGCGATGTATATCCAGTCTCTCACCGATGCAGAGATAGTGAAGCGTCTTAATAAGATAGACGTGCTGGTTGTTTGTCTGGACGCGGCACAGAACTACGCGCAACACTACACCCACCTGCAGAAAGCCGGGCGTGTGATCGGTACAATGGTTGCGCAAGGTCTGTTTGCGTATGGCAGTATGGATAATCAGGAGCGCGATACACACCTGGATAAGCTGCTGGCAGCGTTTGAGGAGGCAATGGCGGTGGACGAACTGGTCGGCACGCCGGATAAAGATTTTGTGACATGGTTTGAAGCCAATGTGACGGATCGTAACAAGATCGGTTTGAGCTCAGAGGAGCGTGTGGCGATGCAGTCGGCGTTGACACAAGCCGTCTCGGGTATCGGTGAACTGGACTGGCGCAACGATGCAGAACTGAGCAAATACCTGTCGGACGCAGGCACGTATTTCCTCTATACGTTTTTCACGGACGCGCAGATTAAGAAGATCCCGGCAAAGAATCGCAAAAAGTTTGAGGACAAGCGCGAGGCACAGAGATACACGTATAACTACTGCAAAGGCAAGTTTGTGGCTATGTATGGTAGCGAGAACGAATATAAAAACGTGATCCGTACTGGTATTGTGTCGCAGTTTGGCGATCAGCCGGAAGCGGTTTGCGAGGATGTAGCCAATGGCAACTACAAAACATCCGGAGTAGGAGACCTTGCCGTAGAGATTATAGTGGCGATCATCGCCGGTGTGGTATCTATACTGACTGCGCTGATTACCGCTATTTGCACGGCTGTTGCTCAGAGCAATGCCGCCAAATACGCCTCGCTGGATAAACAGATTGTGGATAGCGGAGTGCCCAACCCTGATGACTTTGCAGGACTGAGTATGGAAAACAGTGGTAGTACAAGTCTCACGGCCGGTGCCTCCGGTATGCTGCCAATGCTGATTGTAGGTGGCGCGCTGCTGTTTGCGCTAATCAAAGGTAAACTATAAAACAAAACAATAACTATGGAACTAACTATCAAAGAAGCTTGCACCCAACCGCAGAACTTTATGTATGTGTGGGCGGACGAGAACGCATTTTTGCGCTATCTCAAACCGCAGTGGGCGGCAAAGATCCGTGCGAAAAAAGCCAATCAGATGAAGCTGCTTTCGCTTTCCGCAGAGAAATTCCTGGGCAGTACCGACCGCGTAAAGGAGTATTACGAGGCTATCCGCGATGCGTTTAAGGATACATACGCAATGACCCCTGCCGAAGCACTGGTGATCCTGGCGCAAGGCGGTACGGTAGCCGGAAAGAACTGGGAGGAGGGCGTGTTTGGCATCGGAGCGGTGCAGACATTCTATGGCACAAACATTTCCGTGCGTCCGCAGGATGGCTATTTTGAGCAGAATGGCAATCTTCTGCCCGGAGACGAGGATAAGAACGTGTACGCTACTGTAGGCGGCAAGGCGGTGGTCTATCAGCGTTTCTATGAAGATCCGACTACCGGCATTACCTATATGTCGCAGTTGAACAAGACCACCAAAAAGTACTACGCAGCATCCTATTCGGACGCCAACGGATCGTACAAAGCCAAAAACGGCAACACGATCAATCCATCGGACAACGCCGATCTGTGGGGCGCAATCCTAAGCAGTATCGACAAGTTCGTGCAGTGGATCATCTCGATCTTTGCAGGCAAGGTAGATACGCTGAGTGCCGACAATACCCTCCCCAACCAGGTAGGAGACGGTTTTGCACAGACGGGCGGTGACAATCTGCTGGAGGGCAGCACCGGTCTGATACTGGCTGCCGCTGCCGCAGGTATGCTGATTTTCGGCACGAAAGGAAAAAAGAGTAAGTAATCAATGAATCTATAAATCTAAATCGGAGTTACAACTATGGCTAAACCTAAATTGCCCAAGCGACCGAAACAATCTGCAAGTACCGCCACGCTGGAGAGCCATCTCAAAAGCGTACGCGCTACGGAGGCTAAATATAAGTCTCAGCTTGCAGCGGCGAAGAAAGTAGTTGCTGCCAAGAAAGCAGAGGTAGCAAAACGTAAGGCGTTGAACGAGGCGATCACCAAGGAGCGTGCCGCTTATTCGCGCATTAAGTAAGCAGCGGAATTATTACCGCCAAACCGCGGGCACAACCTAAACCGCCCGCAAAGTATTAACAAGCAAAAACAAATCACTAATGAAAGGTATTAAATCTTTTAACACCAAAGCCGCAATTGCTACTGCAACCTCGATGGCTGTAGCCGGAGCAGGTAGTGCTGTTGTGGACTGGGCACTGGCTAAATACAACGTGATCCCTGCCGATTGGGGCAACACTGTTGTACAGGCTGGCAAGGTTGTCATCGGTGCAGTCGGTGGCAGCATGATCAAGAATCAGATCGTCAAGTCGGTATTTGACGGCATCGCAACCGTAGCCGCTGCCAAACTGACGGAGGAGTTCCTGCCGGAGACAACGGCAACCCCCGCCGGTCTGCCTGAGGGCACTATCGGTCGCGTGAACCGCCTGGGACAACGTGGCTTCCGCCGCGGCATCAGCCGTAAGGTAGCCGGTCTCGCCGGAGCAGACTTTATGGGCTGCTGATCAAAAAAAGTCGAAAGTCGAAAGACGAAAGACAAAGTAATTAACCATTAAAACAATTAAAACAATGTTGGATATTCTTAGTATTATCAAAGATCGTTTCGACAAGGTGTACAATATGCTGCGCGGAACGAAGATCTATCCGGAGGAATCTAAACTCCGTATCTCTCTCCCTATCCAGAACGGCAAGGGACAGTACATTTTTGACATCAAGAACGCCGTGGTGGATGGCTTGGTAGAGCAGCACCTGGATCGCAACGATGTGTTTATTCCTAATAAGTGGGGCGTGCTCATTGAGTTTGTAGAGAAAGCCACCGGCGTCCGCAAACTCTTTAGTTATGCACCGCTGAATGACGGAGTTACGCCATCCGTTGCTCCTGTAGGTTTTGCAAGCAAAGACATCCTCTCGCTCTATAGCGGTTATCTGAGCTGGAATGTGGATAACACCGTAATGTTGTCTGCATACCCGATGGAGAAATTCCACAAGATTCCGCGTCAGCAGGGTGCGTTCATACTCGATAGCAACGATGAGGCTGTCAATGAGGGTATCGAGCCTGAGTGGAGTTTGGATAAGGCTCTGGAGCTCATCATACCTCGTTACACCATCGCCGGTACGCGTGACCACAAGATCAGCGTGAATTTCCCGGCAGCCGGTCTGACCTTCCCGCTTAATAGCGATGACTACACTGCCAACCTCGTTCTGTACATGGACGGCTTCCTGGTTAAGGGCGGTTGCGAGTACAAGGGCGGCAGCGGATCGAATCCGTTCGGTGACGCTGTAGGTCAATGGTAATCTGAAAGTACAAATGTACACAGGTATAGGGGCGTTGGTTCGCCTCTATATCACAAAGAAAAACAAAACATATAAAGTTATGACAAAAGAACAAGCAGCTCAAGCGATTGAGGATTTGTTAGCCGATCGCGTAGGAATTGAGATTACAATTACTGCAAACGATGTAGATGGTGTATATGATTGCGATACATTAGAACGCTATGTAGATATAGACAGAGCGATAAATGAGCAATGCGATATTATCTATTATAGCAGAGCAATGGATTTTCTTGCAAAGAACGATCCGAGCCTTACGGAGGCTTTCGATGCTGCCTATGAATTAGGTTATGATTTGAAAGATCTTAATTCCGAAACACTCGCATCAGTGCTTAATAATCGGTATATGAGAAACGCATATTACGATTGCAGAAGCGAAATTGATGATATATTATCGGAGATTGAGCACTATGATGAAGATGAAGAAGATTAACGATAGCGTATGAAAACATTATTGTATAAAAATGTCGACCTGTTCCGTATTCCGATTAAGATCGGGGTAACGGAGTACTCGTTTCCTACCAATGTCGATTGGGCAGGCAAGAAGATCCAGCAGTTGATCCTGTGCACATCTTTTGGCTCGTTCTCATCCGGGGGCGGTGTGGCATACGACCCCATGGATGGCGTAACACCGATTAGCGGTGATCTGAGCAATACGCAGCGCGATGTATTCATCACTATGGTGAACGACAAAAACACTGAATTCGCTCACAACTTGCATCTGACGGCTCTCAATTGGCAGCTTGGCTATAGTGCCTTTGAGATCAACGAGGTGCTGAATCTGCCGCTGTGCCGCATAAAATTGACAGTAGAACCGGAAAAAGACGAGATGCTGCTGTTTTATGTCGTATGGGACAGCGAGGAGATAGACAACTACGATCAGCCGCTCAGCAGCCTGACGGTTAAATTCCCGATGGCAGCAGGCGAGGAGTTGACATTCCGCGAACTGATCAATAACTATATATCCGCCATGCCCGAGCGTGTGAGAGGTATCATTGCATGGAATAGTCCCAATGCACCAGCGTATATGACACTGCGCGACAAACCGCAAAAACGGATCTTCCGCAATGTACACACACAGCTGATGGCACCGGCGCAAACAAATACAGTATATGGCAGGCTTCAGCCATTCCTACCTGAGTTCTATATAGAGCCGATGGATATAGATTTCGACTATAGCCGTATCCGCAATGCGCAGAACAAAGCGTGCGAGCAATGTCTAACTTTCTTGTATTAAAACAACGTTTGAATCTATGAATACTAAACTATCCGGAGCACAACTGGTGCTCGTACCCATCACCAAAGTAGGTCGCAACTTTTTTCCGTATGTGGAAAACCTGAACCGCCGTGTGATCAAGTATATTGATTTTGTGCAAACCACTGCCCTGCCCGAGACAACAGACGATGGGTTAGGACTGACCGCTGATGATGTTTTTGTAGGCATCATGAACGAGTATGGCACAGAGTATCTGCATCGCGACCTGCCGCTTGCGCGTTTGGATTATACGATCACCGCCGGTGTACGCCAACCGATATTCAAGAAAATCAGCATGAAAACATCGTATATCGATGTGAAAAATGCTGCGTATGTCGGCAAGACAGCGGCGTTTGTGTTCTGGTATGACCTGCCGGAGTTCTCGCAACGCAACATGTCGGATACGCTGATCACCGACAGTATTTCTATACCTATAACCAATGTGATCCGCTACAATGCCATGCCGGATATAGAGCGCATGGTGGGCAAGCGTTTCCGCAGGATCTTAGGCTTTGTGCCGTCTGTGACGCCCGAGCTGCAAACCGGTGTTAATTTTGCGGAATATGTCGGCTTGTTTGTCACCTTGCGCAAGGGGTCGTACAACGTATGGGAGAATGTGCCGGTGCTCTTGTTGATGCAGTTGTATCAAGTGTACAAGATGGAGCTTGCCAATATCATTTTTGATTTGCAAAGCAGCTACATCACCGTAGGCGGTGGCGGCACAGCCGATCCGAGCATCATCGGCAAATCAGTATTCCTGAATGTTCAATACGAGGCGTAACGAAAGGAGGCAATTATGCTGACTACATGGAATCAAGTACAAGAATGGATCACCGATAACGGCTTCAAGCGGTGGGTGATTTACAAGGACGCAACCAGGACGGAGAAGATCCTGGACAGTGCTGCGTTCACTGTGTCAGACCAAGCCGACAAACTGGCGATGACGGAGAAATACCTGCGTCAGGCTGGCGGGCGTGCTTACGCTGCCGGTGCACAGAGTGGTGCAACCAGTGATCTGAGCACTACCTGCGAGATTCGTCTGCAAGAGCAACCTACCCAAGGCGTAGGCGGTGGCGAGGCGTTCAACATAGGCGAACTGCGCGAGAGTATCATGCGCGAGGTGAAAGCCACTATGGAGCTGGAGAACCTCAAGAAACGCGAGGCGGAGGTGGAACGCCGCGAGAAAGAGCTGGAAGAGGAACGCAAGTCCGCCATCGGCGCAATTATCCACTATCTCGCCCCGATGGGACAGCAGCTTATCGCCCGCAAGATGATGCCGAAAGTGGCAGGACTGGACGCAGACGAACCTGTGCATGCCGATCCGATCACGATAGTGCCGAGAGACAATGCACCCGAGGCACCGGAGGAGCAGGACGCAACCGGGCAACAGGGGCAGGACGATTTCACCGAGGAGGAATCGCAGGAACTATACGCACTGCTCGTGCGGTTTAAGAAAGCAGAGCCGGACTATCTGCCGATGCTGCGCAAGGTAGTGGCTATGGCAGAAGCAGGCGATGCTACATACACTATGGCTAAAGGATTTTTGGTATCATGACGCTGGAGGTGACATATCAAGGCAAGGTGATGCAGGGTACGGATGTGCCGGTTTACTCGATCCGCCAAGACAACAAGTTTGCCGCTACGTGGATTGACAACCAGACCGTCCGTGTCGTGCTGACCGGCTATACTGCCGTCTCTCCCAAGGGCAACAAGCACTACCAGACTACCGCCGGCGAGTTTGTCTATCTGCCGGACGGATGGCAGGAGGTAGGTGTGCAAGCCGTGAACCGATACAGCCAAAGCCAGGCGCAAGCACTGGTAAACAAGATCATCGAGAACAACAAGACGATCCTGCGGTGCAACCTGCTCTGCGCCCGCTACGCCAACCGTTTCAGCGCAGAGCAGCAGGCGATGATCCGCACGCTGCAAGCGCGTTTGCAGAACCGCAACGAGGAACTGCAAGCAGGCGGTCTGTGCGACAAGATCCAAACAGGCTATCCGGAGGAATATGCGGAACTGTCCCCCTACCTGGAGAAACTGATCAATGGCGAGGCGATAGGTGTGGCAACATGGGTAGTGGTAGTGATAGCAGCTGCCGTGGTAGGTGCAACGGCTACTGCTGCCTATTTCGCATACAAATCGCTGGCGGACGAGAGCGAGCGGGATGTAAAATACAGCAAAGAACTGACCGCCACACTCACCTCCAAACTGACCGAGGAGGAATACCAGCAGCTCCTGAACGAAACGAAAGGCATGCTGACCAAATCCAAGATCAAGGGACTGCTCCGCGGAGGAACGGGCGTAGCCAAAGCCGTGTTGCTGACTGTGGGCGGATACATGATCTACAAACTAATCAAGCAGAGACTATGAACTACAAAGACGCATTCATATTAGCCAATACGGACGGTGGTTTTATCGAGGGATTTATCAAATGCACCTACGTGGAGTTGTTCGACAAGTCCGGACACAGACTGTACACGGTCAAAGGGCAATATAGCTATTTCCCCGGTATAACCTTTGTGCGAAACAATAAAGGCAAGTTTGACGGCAAGAGTGCCAGGACACTTGTGCCTATCTGTCGCGCGTATGATTATAAGGAGGGGCGTTGCCGTGTGCCTGTCGTGCCGTCTGAGGAGTTGAAATATGCGATCCAGCAACTGATCTTCAACTCTCCCACCGCACCGGATACGTGGAAACTATACCGCAAGTGGCTCAAAGATGGCGTGTCCGGCAAGACGGCACACAAGCGTGGAGAGATCGAGCTGCTGACGGAGCAATACAATACGCCCGATCTGCCAAAGCTCAATGATAATGTTGTCCTCAAAAATGAGTACTTTGTTGAATATTGGGAAAGTCCGCAGTATGATTACGCACTCAAAGATGACTATATCAAACTGCTTAACGTCCTGGAGAGCGACAAAGAACTGTATGTACTTGCCACAGCGGTTGACTGGCATACCGACATGGCAGTAGTGACTACCATCAGCGATCCGATCCTTACCGATAACGAGGGCAACCTAATCACAGACGAGGAGGGAAACGAGGTAGTGCTTTATGATGACAACGGCGAGGTGATACCCACCGACCCGAACGGCAAACCGATTTTTCCGGAGGGATACGAACTCAACATAGGCACAGAGGAACTGGAGGCTGCCAAGCGGCAACTGGATCAAGCCAAGGCGATGCTTGCTGCTGCCGGGGCAACAATGTTTTTGTAATATGTAATATAATATATACTATGGATACAAGATATTCAATCAAACTGCGTGCAGATGTGATACGCGAAAACACACAACTGACAGATACCACGTATGGCGCATGGCTCGCCCAGAACATTGGTACTGCAACTGTTACCGTATATGGCATTCCGCTTATGCCGGGAGAGGGTCTGCCATCGTCTGCTATATGCAAATTGCGCCCCGGCGATCTTTGGACTGAGCCGATCGTGATAACTGTTGAAACGGGCGGAGCGGTACGTATGTTGCGTTCAATAGCAACGCCTAT
>JAEIGA010012229.1_pt1 | contig 13021 bp, 9 predicted proteins | sample 9270691 | NCBI WGS metagenome assembly JAEIGA01 (sample SAMN17057246, study PRJNA624740) | gut metagenome | biome: biome; isolation source: fecal sample | host: Bos grunniens | place: China: Xizang | collected 2019 | reverse complement strand
CGCGGCGCTGCCGTCGTCGGCGAACGTCCTGCCCGCGCCAAGCGCCGCGAGCATGGCCGCGCCTTCCATAAACTCTCTTCTTGTCACAGCTTCATCTCCTTTCACTACCATCCCATAGATGGATGAATACCTTTCTTTATTTTGAGTGAATTGTATCACATTCGGCCGTTTTTCGTCAATCCCAAGAATTTCGTTATTTGCAATAAATTACCCCCTCCCTAACTTTTCGGCGCATTAGTGATTATTGTTTAGTCGTTAGTGGCTAGTAGCTAGTGATTAGTAGCTAGTTGTTAGTGGCTAGCACACAGTGTCCCATTCAAACATTCTAACATTCAAACATTCAAACATTCTAACATTATACAAGTTGTTTTTACCAGTTGTTTAGGTTGTTTCCAATCTTAATTCTAAGCCCTTAGGCGTTTTCAAGATGCGTCCGTTGTCACGGCTATTACATGATCTTTGCCGTCTGGTGAAAAAACTCTATGATAATTTTTCCCTTCATCTACTTCCGCTTGCTCCACATGAACAACTTCTCCTGCAAGCGTCTCACTCCTGAAGACAAGCTCAATAACAGCGGGTCTAGCTGTTTTATGAGATTCTAGAAGCCATGCAACATAATGAACATTATTCACATGACCGTTTAAATCGATATGCGAACGCTGAGCCGTAAACGGACCTGCCGACACTGTTGAAAGAGAAGAAGGAAATTTTAGTTTCGGAGTAAAAGGCTCTGGCCCTAAAACGCTCTCGAGACCAAATTCACAAGCATTAAGGACAACTTCAGGAATCGGTACGATTTTACGCGTGGCAAGTTCAATAAGCATCCATTCGCTTGTAGCAAGTGCTATCGTTTCCCCGTCGGCACCTTTTATTTCAAAATCACGCCAGGCTACGATTTTTCTGCCACCTCTCGGGAAGGTAATCACTTTAACGCTCTCTTCCCATACGGGATATCGAATAACTTTTACAACGAGACGTGTCAGCACCCAAGAAACATTTTCACCCTTGGCGTCGAAATTTGACTTTGAAAAACCAAGCTCTTCAGCATTGAGGCTTGCAGCTTCCTGCAAGTAATTGCATATTGCAGGCAAAGACGCCAAACCGTCCGCTGCGCACTCATACGAGCGCACTTTAAAGAGATATCCACGCTTCTCAATGCTTGTTTTTTCCATAGTCTTTAATATGCGAGAATTTTCTTTATCGGTATTATGACAGACTGTATCGTGTCAGGTCCGATGGTGAGCACGCCTTCCGAATCCATGAAGTCCGAAGTTATTTTCTCCGTTTGCATTTTCCAAAGAGGAGTCTCCGGAGGAATGTTATGATGATATATAAATTCCGGCTCACAAGAAACGCTCGTTAAAACAGCCGCACCTGCGAATTTCGCATTTACGAGCTTGATAGGAATTTTTTGTTCCTCAACAGTCGTATTGCACATAAGCATCGCAAGAGAAGTCTTTTCCGGATTGAGCGTCGCCACCCATTCTACATTGCCTTTAATTGGAGGCACATCTTTCCATTTTCCGCCGCGATTAAGAACTGAACGCTGAGCATGGGACGACCCGTAGAAAAGAGCGCTCGACCAGCACGACGCATTTTTACCTTGTTTGCCGAGCGTGCCGTGTTCATGAATGATCGGATGGTTAACAAGCGCATCAGTATAAATTTTAAAAAGCGGTGCGGCTGGCCCCATCACATAACGTCTCTGCCCTGGCTTAACATCGGGATCAGGGTAAAAATTATAGCCTTGGAGAGGATCTGACTGAAACATAAAACCGCTTCTCCATCCCTCGCCTGCAAATGAACAGTTCATTGAAATATTTAGGCCGCCCGAAAGCGAACTTATGCAATGCAGATTTATTCCGTCAATATTCGGCTGAGTAAGGCAAGAGAGCATATAATGCGCCTTGAAAAGTGTCGATGCGAACATCTGATGACACCTACCGTCTTCATCGGAGCGCTCTCTCCATTCTGATATCCAAACGCGCTTACCTGCAATCTGCGGATATATCTTCTCGAAATTTTTAATACGGCCAAAGCCGCTCTGGCTGCAACCATACGGAGCGTCTCCGCCGTAGAAATGATATATGACATGGGAAATGTTATGCAGCTGATTCGACATCGCAACAACAAACCGCCCAGACCACTGATTGAAACGGTTGATCTCAAACTCCCCGCCGCCAGCCATCATTTTCTTCTCGCCTAGACGCTTGCGAACGACATCAAGATCAGGGTCTCCCGCTCTATATTCTGCAATCGGCATTCCGATTTTTACGTCCGGCCAGAGTTTTTTAATTTCAGGAATAATCTCGCACCAGCGTTCGGCATACTCTTCTGGGTTGTTGCCGAAATAAGGTTCATTACCCAATTCAAGCCCGGCAACGACATCTTGATAACGGTTCTTGATAATCCAGCGTATATATTCTAAAATAACGCGCTTTACAGTTTTTATGTCGCCTGTGCGTTTCTTGGCGCAAGCTTTATCCGGCCAAGCGCCGTAATGCTCAAGAGTAAGAAGAACTTTTATCCCCATTTTCTTCCAAAGCGGCCAATACGTTTTAGGATGAGCAAGATTCCCTGGCCCCGTCATTCCGTATTGCCACGTTTTTACGGCATCCCACTGCCTTAAAAATCTCGCCCCACAATTACGCAAAGCGTTTTCCGTATCTTTTATTCCCGCCCCATACGCCCATGTTGAAAACGGATCATTATAAAGCGACGCTTCCGTAAGACAGCCTGCATAGCCTAAATCAGGACCGCAAGTAGAATCGCGCTGGTCTTTTATCGGACTTTGATTGACATCGATTACAATTGCCGTCACTGCGGCGAAAATGGCATTTAAAATCATTTCAACCTCACTGTTGCTGATTGATACGAATAAGGAGGAACTTCAATGGTATATGGTTTGGGCATCGGCTCAAAACACCCCGTGATGCTGGCATGCGGAGGCTCAAAGGCGATTGTACGCCATTTTTTACCGCCATTAGTAGAATAAACGCGCCTGTACGTCGGGGCAAGAGGCACTTTGCCCGATAATGTAAAAACTATCTGTTTTGCCTTTTTCGTATTGTTTCTCGTCAGAAAAACGAGAGTGGAGTTTTTGCTGTTTTTGCATACGCTCCATGAAAAAAGGTTTTTTTTCATCTCATGTCGCTCAAGCAGCAAAGGCGCTTGTTTAGCCGCCAGAAAAAGATATCTGGAAAATAAATTTTTAGCCTCTCCGCCCAGACCGCCCAGAGAAGGCTTAAACGATGCACCCTGTTTATCGAGATTTATTTTTACCTCTACCGTCTCAACCTCCTCTTCTTGCGCAAATGCGCAAGGCAAAGAGATTGACGAGCTTATTGCCGCTAAAGTAAAGAAAATAAAATATATGCGCTTCATGATACCCTTTCATCAATTGAAAAATCGGACGGAGAGAAAAACTCCATCATCTTCCCCGTTCGCGGATGCACGAACGAAAGGCGCAAAGAGTGAAGAAAAAGCCTGCGATCGCGCTTCGCCCCGTATTTACAATCACCAACCACAGGGTGACCTGATTCTGAAAAGTGAACACGAATCTGATTCTTTCGTCCTGATTTGAGCGTAACTTCAACTAATGTTTTTCCTTTGCCCGCTGAAAGCGTCTTCCACTCTGTCCTTGCAAATCGTGAACGAGGAGCACCCTCGGCAACCGACCTCACTTTATACCCTTTTACATCTTCCTGAAGGAAGCTTTCAAAAACGCCCTCCGGCTCTTTAATTTCGCCTTCAACAAGAGCATGGTACGTCTTCTCGGTCAAGGCATTCCAATTGGCTCTAAATTTTTCTGCGACATTTTCCGTCTTCGCGAACATCATAACGCCGCTCGTATCCCGGTCAAGCCTGTGGACAAGATACACTCTGCGAGAACTGCGCTTCTGCCCTTTGCGCAAATAATCGTTGAGAGAATTTTCTACTGTCGCCTGCTCCTCTCTTGCCGCACGAGTGAAAAGCTTTGTATGGGTTGTAAGAAGCCCCGCAGGTTTATCTACCACAATTACCTCCGCATCCTCATAGAGTATCCTCTTTGAGATAAGAGATGACGAACGGCTTTTAAAGGAGGCTTTCATTTCTCACCCCTTTCTCTCTTGCGCACGATGACGGTGCGCGAGGCGCGAGACTGGGAAATGTTCTTCCATCCGAACAAAGAGCCTGCCATCGTTGAAGGATACACCTTACATTCTCTTGAACTGATTTTCCTGGCAATACTTAAAACAAGTCTTCCATCCACTATTTGAGAGCGGACAATCTGTTGTATCCAAGGAGATTCTTCGTTTTCAGGAGCGATAATAAAATCAACGGGAGAAGCTTCAATTTCTGTGTAGAGAGGAGGAAACTTAATGACATACCATGATTCTGTCTCATCGCACGCAGGAACTCTCAACGGCGTTTTACGCCGTATGTCCTCGAGCTGAATCAATGTGCAAGGCAATGGAGGAAGTTCAATGACGATATTCTCGCCTGTGACTTGCGCGAAATCTTTCGCACGAAGCGAGAACCGACGTTTGGCGGGATAGGCGTCTGTATTGAAAACGAGGTCGCCCTTTGCTACCGCCGACTGGGAAAAATCGCAAACTAGGCTACGATAATGACGTTTTAAATCTTCAGGAAGAATTTCCTTGTACCGCTTCCTGAACGCGCCTACAGACGAACCGTAAAATATATCTTCAACTTCGATATCTGCAGTTCCGTCAGCGGAAATATCGAAAACGACTTTATTAGCGTCACGGTCCTTGTACTTGTCATCACTGACTGTCACTTTCCCAAATGCGTTTTTCACGGGATCATAAAAATCAGCTCCACAATGTGACGAAGGCCCGATAGGCGAATATTGATCTTCAGTACCGATAAAAGTCTGTGTCTCTTCTCCACCAAAGCCTAAGAAAGAACCTTTCACCTCTTTTATGCGGCAAAGCGGATATGAAAATGATGTGACATCTGAGACATCCACCTTCTCTCCAATCGCCATGAGCCTGAGAGCCTCTTCTCTCTCGGCATTATTTGCGGAAAAGACGATGTCGGCATCATAACCTGCGCCGCGAAGAAGCGCGCACATAGTGCGGATATAATCGAGACGAGAGGCATAGCGTTCGGTAAGTACCGTTTGAGGAGAGGTAAGCTGCTCATCAATTGGAAGCGTCCACATCGCAGGACCTGCAACCCTCACATTTTTCGCCATCCAATTTCTGATCGATTCCATTGCAGTGGATTTTTTTTCAATCCCAGGAAGTTCGCGATAATCAATTTTCTCAACATCAACGGCCTTTAAAAGAGAATCACGCACAGAATCAAAAAAACCTTTAGTAATTATCTGAGTATCTCGCCAGATTCGCGAATCAGGCTGGAACGGCTCATCGGGAATTCTAACAGGCGAAGTCTCTTCGCGTTCCCAGTTATCTACTCTGACGCGGATTCGGTCTGTCGGAATTTTTGAATCAAACACGTATTCACCGCGGAAAGGCGCAGGTGCGTTCGTAACATTTCTAACAACAGTCCAAGAAACGATACTTCCAATCTCAACCGACGGGAGATTTACAACTAATGTTTTTGAAGGAGCATATCGCGGCGCAAGCGCGACGTAGCCTTCATCCATGATATTCTTTTCCCTTTCAGAAACATGACTTACGCGCCCGGAGCGGTTGCTGACCCATGCGTCGATCACATCTAACGAACAGACTGACGGATTAAAGCGGAATGTAAGTTCCGACGAATCTTTTTTGCCGGAATAAGTTAGGATTTTTTTGACAACAGTGTTTGTAACGACCCATGCCTTATCGGAAAAAGTCGTAATCTCGTGAGAGTTCAAAAGAATTCGCGTATCTGCGTTAGCCTCAACATTATTATTGAAAAGAATTTTCCGTTTTTCAATCGTTTCACTCTTTTCAAGCGCATTGCGGAGGCTGAGATATTCCGACGGCGAAAATTCAACAGCAGATATATTCAAGTCGCGTGAAGCTTTAATGTGAGAACCTTCGGAGACAAATGTGCGCACGAGAGAATACTTACCCTTAACGGAACTTTCGAGAGTTTCTTTCGGGCAAACAGCTTCACCCGTCGCCTCGTCTAGGTAAATCCTGACAGTTTCTGAAATCCCTGCCGTCGAATCGAGAACGAGAGGATACTTTCTCTTTTCAAGGGAAGTATTGTCTTTGAAAAGGAAATTCGCGATTCCGAACTTCGCTCCGAGAAAAGGAATTGTAAGCTCAGTTTCGCTCTTGCCGCGCAGGATCGCTTCAGGAAGAATTGCTTTGATGGAAAAATCGAGAGGCTTTTCCGTATCGCTCATATCGTCTGTTTCAAAATCGCAATGAAGCACTTTTGCATTGGGAGATATCGCCCGCAAAATTCTTTCGAAAAGATCTCTGCGCTCCGATGGCGTTCTTCTTATGAGCGCATGGCGGTAAGCGATGTCGTTTATGCCCCTGCAGGAAAGTTTCGCCTCCAAAAACATCGATCCGTTCTCAGAAACGTTGCATTTCGAATCTATCACAAGCGAATTGTGTTTGCTTGTGGCGACAGGTGAAGTACGAAGAGAATCTCCCTCAGGCCGTGCGACAAGATAACTTTTATCACCAAGATATGAAGGGAACATATCAACGGTACTTTCGTCCGTAGGATCCATAAGAATGTAGTCATGCAAAGCACCCTCTTCAACTGCCGCGATGGCATGGTTGAAAAACGGCTGCGGCACTTCTTCGTCCATTTTAGCCCCTGCGTGAATCAAAACGGGGAATGCCTTAAAGCCTGCCATTCTGAGAAGCGCGACGAGCAGAGCCGCTTTATCGCGGCAAACGCCATAGCGATTGTTAAATGTTATATCGACATCATGCGGGGCGTATCCGGGAGACTTGTCCTCCATCGTAAGACCCATGTAACGTATTTCCTGCGAGACAAACTTGAAAATTCGCCTTAAAAGATCGCGGCGCGACGAGCCGCATTCTGCGCGGAAGGAAGAGACGAGTGAGGCCATTGCCGCATTAGTTTTTGCCAGATGCGATTCGCAAAGGCGCCAGTACCACTTAGAAAGATCCTCCCAACTTTCCGTCGTTGAGACTGCAACGCGCTGAACTTGCGTGTAAAGAGGCGGCATATCGCTTTCCGGGAAACAGCGAGGAGAATTTGTGCAGACAAAAGTATGAACAACTGAGCCTGACTGAAGAGTTTTTTTCGAAGAGACAACATTGCCTAAGGGATTTCGCACCATAGCTTTGCGTAGCGGAAGAGACTTAGGCGCCGTCACTTCAAAAACAGATTTGAGTATAGGACTTGTCCACTCCATCACGGAAATATCGCCCCATGCGCCTTCGCAGCGCGGCTTTAGAGTGCGACGGAGAGTTTTAACTTTCAACGTATCTCCGATTTTAAGCCCCGGCACCGTGCATCGTATGACTCGGTCAAGAGGATCGTAGATATTCGCCTTCATCGAATCGTTATCAGTAGTTTCTTTCGATGTTAAAGAAACATCAATCGCCCTTTCCGTTCCATCGGGACTGATAATTCCGACATACTCTATTAAAGCTTCACCATATCGCTTTGAATAATGAAGCGAGATAACTCCCTCACGCCTGCGCCCGCGTTCTGTAAGAATTTTCGTCATCGATTCTGAACGCGACTCATACGTTCCGTCGGGATTATATTTAACTCGCTCTACCTCCTCGATTATCACGGCATCGGCATCCGGGAAGCTCTCCGCCGTCACAGTATCGGCGCGAACACACACCGCGGCAAGTGCGGCAAGAATAGATAGAGTAATCATACTAATTTTCCTTCTCAAGACAACTAATGCGCAGACTACGGCAATTATGACGGAAGAGAAATTCACACCGCCTTCTTCAGAAAAAAGACATGTTCCCGCAAAAACAAAAAGCGCGAAAAGCATAAGAGCCGTGGACGCCGGGCGCGCGCCCGACATCAAGCCTTTTACGATGCGGCTTTCGCTGAACCTCTCGAGAGAGGAAAAAGCAAAATACGCCATCAAAGAGCCTGGAAGAAGAAGTAATGCCGACGCTAAAATAGCACCAGGAACACCAGCAAGAGCCAAGCCGAAATAAGTTGCCGCGTTGACTCCAATAGGCCCTGGCGTCATTTGCGTAAGAGCCATGAGATTGGCAAACTCCTTTTCTGCAATTTGAAGAAAAGGCGCAGACGAGCCGACGAAATCTTCAAAGTACATTGGCACAAGAACGAACCCTCCTCCAAAACAGAGCGCGCCGTACTTAAGAAAAACTAGAAACGGAAGAAGAGACGCTTTCATTGAGACGACATCGTTGCGGCGCGGAAAAAACGACCGGATAAGCCCTGCCGCCATCGCAAAAAGAATTACCATCCAGACATCAACCGACATAAAAAGAGCGACCAATGCAGCAATCATTACTGAAAGTGAAAAGTAATCACGCGAAGAAAACTTCCATCCTCGCACCAATGTTGCAGAAATGATTCCCACGAGCGATGCGCGAAGACCGGTGAAAGCAGAATTAAGAACGGGCGAATCAATACTTGTAGCACCGTATGAAAGCGAGACAAAAGTAAATATGGCAACACTTGGAAGAGCGACAGCGATAACACCGACAATAGCCCCAGCAATGCCTGCAATTTTTCTTCCGACATATACCGCCGTGTGTGTGGCGATAAGACCTGGTATCATCTGAAAGACTGGAAGAGATTCTAAAATCTCGCCTTCCTTCGTCCATTTCTTTTTTGCTGAGACATCGTCGGCGACTACAATTATGGCATATCCTCCGCCGACGACAAAAAGGGAAATTTTGAACATTTCCCAGAAAAACTGCGCGAGAGTCCTCATGCGCGGAATTCTGCGGAGCTGTCAAGCGTTTCCCAGACCTTGACGGCCGAGAGCGACGGTATGCGCTTGGAAAGCTCAATGAAGAAATGCTTTGCGAGATTCTCCGCCGTCGAGCGGAAAGGAACGGGAACGGTACGCATTCCGTGCCGCTCCACTACGGCGGCAATTTCGCACTCACCTTCGGAAGTCGTATTATAGATGAAAGCGTGATCAAACTTCTCGCAGATTACTTCATTCGCGATAGTTTTTATGTCTTTAAAATCCATAACCATGTCGCTTTCATCGCCTTGCGCCTGAGCGACGGAGACATCGACACGATAAGTGTGCCCGTGAAGATTTTTGCATAAACCTTTGTGGTTTGTAAGCACATGCGCAGCATCAAACCTTACAGTTTTCGTAACGGTAATCATACTTTCAATTTCTTATTTTGTTTTTACGCCGCGGCAATCGGCTTGAAACGACTTCGATGACGTTAACGCAATTTCTCAACTGGAGAATGATTTGGCTGACAACGCGTTTCGAGCCTATAACGTCTATGCGCATACGCGAAACGCTGCCGTCATCCGTAGGCCCCACATTAAGAGTGTGGATGTTGTAACCGCGACCGGAAATAAGACCTACGATTCGCGCCAGAACGCCCGGCTTGTTTTCCACATAGCAATTGAGGCGATGAACGGAAACCTTCTCGGTTTTCTCTGAAGAGATAAGCTCTTTCATACATCTGCCTCCGGGTCTACATGAACTTCAATAAGCACGCTCTTTTGCGACTTAAAAGCGCGTGAAAAAGCTTTTTCAAGCTCCGCCGCGCATGAAACCTTCTCTCCCTCGATTCCGCATGCTTTCGCTATTTTCACGAAATCAGGACAGCGCATTTCAGTAGCGAACGCTTCACCGCGCCGCTTTGAAAGCTGCATTTGGCGGACGAGCCCCAGCGTGCGATTTTCAAAAACTACAAACAGTATCTTCAAACCGAGTTCCGCCGCGACGATAAGTTCCTCAAACGTCATTTGCGCGCCGCCATCGCCGATAAGCGCAACTACTCTTGAGTCTGGACGAGCAAGGGAAGAGCCGATAGCTGCCGGAATGGCGAAGCCCATCGTTCCCATCCCGCCTGGCGCGATAAACGAACGCGCACGGATATCGCCGAGGCCTCTTACTGCCCAAAGCTGATGCTGCCCGACGTCTGTCACTATCACGCATTCTTTCTCCATGTGACGACGTATATGCTCAACGACTGTAAGCGGAGAAATTTTACCGTCAGAAAAAGATGATTTAACGAGTTTTCCCTTCTCCTTTAAAGAGCGGAGTTTTTTAAGCCACTTTTTACGCTCCGATGATTTGACGAGCGGAGAGAGAGCAGAGGCAAAATCCTTAATGTCGCAAACAACGCCCATATAAACAGGCACATTTTTTGCGATTGAACTTGCATCACAATCTATATGAATGATGCGCCTTCCTTCAGGAGACGGGAAAAAGCCTCCTCCTCCTGTTGCGCGGTCATTAAAGCGCACTCCGAGAGCGAGAACTAAATCGGCTGAGGCCATCGCCTCATTTGCGGCTTTAGTTCCGTGAACTCCAGACATTCCAAGAGATAAATCTTCAGCTCCGCCGGCAACGCCAATACCCATCATCGTAGTGGCTATGGGGATGCCTCCCTTTCGAGCAATGGAAACGACAAACTGGGAAGCTTCAGATGAAATAACTCCGCCTCCTGCGTAAATAAGAGGTCTTTCAGCGGAATTGAGAAGACGTGCAACGCGCTCAACATCAGAGGATAAAACTTCGCGCTCCGGGTGGTAGGCTCTTAAAAGAACTTTCTCGGGATAACGGGCAGAAGTTAGCTCCTCCTGAACATCTTTCGGAATGTCAATTACGACAGCGCCGCATTTTCCATGTGTGGCAATATGAAAAGCCTCCGCTACTGTCTGAGGAATTTCATCTGCATTTTTAACGAGAAAATTATGCTTTGTAACGGCACGGGTAAGCCCCGTCGTGTCAGACTCCTGAAAAGCATCTGTGCCTATCTGATCGAGCGGGACCTGTCCGCAAACAAGAACGAGAGGAATTCCATCTATGTTTGCCGTACCAAGACCTGTAATCGCATTCGTAAGTCCAGGACCGCTTGTAACAAGAACAACTCCAACCTTGCCAGAAGAGCGCGCATAACCGTCGGCCATGTGGACAGAGCCTTGCTCATGGCGGCCGAGCACAAACTGAAGAGACGATGTCCTAAGAGAGTCAAAAATATCGACAACGTTCCCGCCAGGATAGCCAAAAACAATTTCTGCACCGGCACACTCTAGGCTCTCTACGAGAGCTTGAGCTCCTGTGCGCATCTTATCTGCAGATTTTTTTTTGACCTTTGCCAAAGCGTCATTCTCCAGAAGGAATACCATTCTGCTTCGCCACGAGCGCATCGGCCCCGTACATTTTGCGGAGGCGCGGCTTTTCTATCTTTCCTGTGGGATTGCGCGGCACATCAGCGAAAATCACTTTGCGCGGCCTTTTGTAGCGAGGAAGATCGCGGCAGAAATCGTCAAACTCGCTTTCGGAAAGCGTCATTCCATCTTTAACAGAGACAATGGCCGCGGCGATTTCTCCGAGCCTTGAATCTGGAAGCCCGATAACAGCAACGTCCTTCACTTTCGGATTTGTTCTGATAAAATCTTCAATCTGCACGGGATAGAGATTCTCGCCACCGGAAATGATCACATCCTTTGCCCTGTCGACAAGATAAATAAAACCGTCTCGCTCTTCGGCCATATCGCCGGTGAGAAGCCAGCCTGGCTCTTTCATAATCTCGGCCGTAGCCTGCGGATTGCGGAAATACTCCTTCATAACTCCCGGACCTTTGAGAGCAAGCTCGCCAACCTCACCGGGAGAAACGGGAGTAATACCGTCCTTTCCAACAATTTTCGTCTCCCAACCGTATCCTGCTACACCGATTGCACCGACGTGATCGGTGTTTTCAATTCCAAGATGCACGGCACCCGGACCTGTAGACTCAGAAAGACCGTAATTCGTGTCGTAATCGTGATGAGGAAACACCTTCTTCCAGCGTTGAATGAGCGCCGGAGGAACTGGCTGCGCACCGATGTGCATAAGGCGCCATCCGTCGAGAGAATATTCGGAGAGATTGACGTCTCCGCGCTCGATGGCGTCAAGAATATCTTGCGCCCACGGAACGAGAAGCCAAACGATAGTGCATTTCTCCTCGCTGACAGCGCGGATTATCCACTCAGGTTTTACGCCCTTAAGAAGAACGGCGCGTGAACCTACGAGGAAACTTCCGAACCAGTGCATTTTCGCCCCCGTATGGTAGAGCGGCGGAATGCAGAGGAACGTATCCTCCTTTTTCTGGCCGTGATGGTTCTGTTCGACATAGCAGCTGTGAAGAAGACAGCGGTGCTGAAGAACGATGGCCTTGGGAAAGCCAGTAGTTCCCGATGAGAAATATATCGCAGCTTCATCTTCAGGAACAATATCAAGGCTCACCCTCTCGTCAGATGCGCTTTCAGTAAGCGAACGGAAGGAAATCGCAAAACTCGGACAATCGTCACCGACATAGAAGCGATCTTTTATCTGAGGAATGCGATCAATAATCTGTTCAACGCGGCCAGTAAATTCAGGCCCGAACACGAGAGACTTAGCATCGGAAAGTTCAAGGCAATATTTTATCTCATCGGCCGTATATCTGAAATTAAGCGGAACAGCCATGCATCCTGCTTTAAGTACGCCAAAATAAACAGGCAGCCACTCAAGGCAGTTCATAAGAAGAATCGCAACCTTTTCACCCTTGACGTAACCGCGCGAGACAAGCAGATTGGCAAAACGATTTGCCTTATCCTCAAATTCGCGCCAGGTCAGTTCTGAGCGGAACGCCTCAACGGGAGAAGCTTCAATAAGAGAATATTCACGCCAAGTGGTGTGATGCGCCTCAAGGTCCTGAGGATTTATCTCCACAAGCGCAACGTCATCAGGCCATGTATCGGCGTTACGCTCAAGTATTTTCGTGATATTGTTAAATTGATCGTTCATAATAATTGAATTTACATTTCAGCTGCCGCATACTGAAGATCGGCCAAGCAGTTTTTAGCCTCGCGTGAGACTACCGGGTTTTCGTGAGTCTTCAAATCTTCATACTTTTTAATTTCAAGCATCACCTGCATTTTGCTTATTTTCTTGCGACGCTTAGATGTG
>JAEIGA010012228.1_pt1 | contig 13021 bp, 11 predicted proteins | sample 9270691 | NCBI WGS metagenome assembly JAEIGA01 (sample SAMN17057246, study PRJNA624740) | gut metagenome | biome: biome; isolation source: fecal sample | host: Bos grunniens | place: China: Xizang | collected 2019 | reverse complement strand
GAATACCAATACGGCTAATCTTTGTCTCGACACCGAGTTCTTTACCGTCCGTGTTGTTGATCTTCAAGAGCCTATTCGTCGCAATATGGTCAAGTACGATTCCTTTGTTATCCAATCCTGCGTAGAGGGCGAGTGTAAGATCAAAATTCGCAGCACGCAGGATGAGGTCACGCTGCGTAAGGGGTATTCGTGTTTGATACCTGCTGCAATAGCAGATTATGATATGATACCCTTGAGCGGTCATGCGAAGGTGATAGAATCGTATATCAACAACAACTCGCAGAGTAATTTCCGCAAGTTCATCTCGCAATTCTTGCATATGAGTAACGAATAGTATATCAATCAAAAAACAAAATATTTTATGAAAAGAGATCAAGAAATTTTTGACATCATTGGCCGCGAGCGTGATCGTCAAACGAAAGGCATCGAACTAATTGCATCAGAGAACTTTGTAAGTGAGCAAGTGATGGAAGCAATGGGTAGTGTGCTGACCAATAAATATGCAGAAGGTTATCCAGGTAAGCGCTATTATGGCGGTTGCGAAGTAGTGGATGAAAGCGAGAATATAGCCAAGCAACGCCTATGTGAGTTGTTTGGTGCGGAGTATGCAAATGTTCAACCTCACTCGGGTGCCCAAGCCAATATGGCAGTGTTTATGGCCTGCTTGCAAGCGGGTGATACCTTTTTGGGATTGAACTTAAGTCATGGTGGTCACTTGAGTCACGGTTCGCCAGTAAATTTCTCTGGTTTGATGTTTAATGCATTGGAGTATAATGTCAAAGAGGATACAGGTCGTGTGGACTATGATCAATTGGAGCAAGTGGCACGCGAAAATCAACCTAAATTGATTATTGCGGGCGCGAGCGCGTATAGTCGTGATTGGGATTATGCTCGTATTCGAAAGGTGGCAGATGAGATAGGTGCTATCTTTATGGTAGATATGGCTCACCCAGCAGGTTTGATAGCTGCAGGATTGTTGGAGAACCCAGTCAAGCATGCACATATAGTGACCTCAACAACGCATAAGACCTTGCGTGGCCCTCGTGGTGGTGTGATCTTGATGGGTAAAGATTTTGCCAACCCTTGGGGCAAAACCACTCCTAAGGGCGAGGTAAAGATGATGTCAGCGTTGTTGGATTCAGCTGTCTTCCCTGGTACACAAGGTGGTCCGTTGGAGCATGTGATAGCTGCAAAGGCAGTGGCTTTTGGCGAGGCATTGTCTCCTGAGTTCAAGGCCTATCAAAAGCAAGTGCAATTGAATGCCGCAGCCATGGCAAAGGCATTGATGGATAAGGGATATAAGATTATCTCGGACGGTACGGACAACCACTCGATGTTAGTAGACTTGCGTACAAAGTACCCAGAGTTGACGGGTAAAGTGGCAGAGAAAGCATTGGTGGCTGCAGATATCACGACTAATAAGAACATGGTGCCATTTGATACTCGTTCGGCTTTTCAGACTAGTGGTTTGCGTTTTGGTACTCCAGCCATTACAACTCGTGGTTTGAAGGAAGATAAAATGGCATGGATTGTAGAACTGATAGACCGTGTATTAAGCAATCCAGAGTCGGAAGAGAATATAGCAGCAGTTCGTGCTGAAGTGAATGCAGAGATGGTGAAGTATCCTCTGTTTGCATGGTAATCATGGTGGAGGAGAAAAGACATATCACATCGCTTTCGAAGGGGATCTTCAAGGATAGGGGCAGTAAGTTCCTATCCTTTGCCGAGCCCATAGCAGATGAAGAGCAAGCCAAGGAGCGTATCAAGTGGTACAAAAAGAAATACCATGATGCTCGTCATGTATGCTATGCTTACCGTTTGGGCGATAACTTATGGCGCACGAAGGATGATGGCGAACCCCACGGAACAGCGGGCTTGCCCATACTTCGCAGCATAGATGCGCAGAATTTAGATAATATACTGGTGGTAGTAGTGAGATATTTTGGTGGCACGTTGCTAGGCACTGGCGGACTGATGGTGGCATATAGAGAGGCAACGAAAGATGCGCTGAAGAATGCCGCTATGGAATAAAATTAGGAGTAAATACAGGCAAGAAAATGAAAATAGCAATATTCCCTGGTAGTTTTGATCCGTTTACGATAGGTCATTACGATATCGTGAAACGCGCGTTGACGCTATTTGATAAGATTGTAATTGGCATTGGACAGAATCAAGCTAAGCAATCAACATTCAATTTGACAGAACGTTTAGAGCGAATAGAAAAGGCTTTTGCTGATGAGTCGCGAGTGGTGGTGACCACCTATGACGGCTTAACGGTGGATTTCGCCCGCAAACATGGTGCGACGCATATCGTTCGTGGCGTGAGAAGCACGATAGATTTTGAGTATGAGCGTAGTATAGCCGAAGCCAACAGACAACTGAGCGGCATTGAGACGGTATTGCTATACACAAGTCCAGAATATGGCCATATATCGTCGACGCTTGTGAGAGACCTGCACGCGCATGGCAGGGATATAACAAACTATCTACCAGAATTAATAGACACAGAGCTATGATGAAGAAGTTGATTTTTTCGATAAGCATGGTTGTGGCCGTCATTGTACCATCGATGGCAAAACAACAGACGACACGCATTGATCAGAATTTGACGATTTTTAATGATGTGATGCGTCAGTTAGATTTCAATTATGTAGATACTCTGAACTACGACAAGCTGATTCAGCAGAGTATCGATGCAATGCTATACTATATTGATCCATACACGGTATATATACCTAAGAGCGAGGATGAGCAACTTCGCATCATGACTGAAGGAAAATACGGCGGCGTGGGTGCGTTGATTATGCAGCGCGATAGCAATCTGTATGTGAGCGAACCTTATGAACATATGCCAGCAGCAGAGGCAGGATTGCAGGCGGGTGATAAGTTTATCAATGTAGATGGAATGGACTGCTATGGCAAGACGGTCAAAGAACTGAGCAATAAGCTGCGCGGAGTGCCAGGAACGACAGTAAAAGTGGTATTGGAGAGAAATGGAGAGGAATACAGCAAGGAGATTACTCGTCAAGATATACACTTGCCAGCGGTAAACCTGGCGACCGTTTGTCAAGATACAATAGGTTATATCGCCTTCTCGGAGTTTACACAAAACTCATCGCAAGAGTTTTTAATTGAGTTGGACAGATTAGTACAAACTCATCATATCAATCGTCTGATAATCGATTTACGCGGCAATGGAGGTGGTTTGATAGATGAGGCAAATAAGATACTAGGATTCTTCTTGCCAAGAGGCACGGAAGTGGTATCAACGAAAGGCAAAGTGGAGAAACTATGTCATTCCTACAAGACGACTAGTTTGCCTATTTTCCCTGATATGCCATTAATTGTGATGGTGGATGAGAACTCGGCATCCGCAGCAGAGATTGTGGCCGGCGCTTTGCAAGATTTGAATCGTGCGACCATCATTGGTCAGCGCACCTATGGTAAGGGATTGGTGCAGAACTTGAGACCAATAGCCTATGGCGGACATTTGAAGATCACAACGGCTAAATACTACCTACCATCGGGACGATGCATTCAGGCCATAGACTATGCTGAGCGTCAGAAAGGCAACAAGCTACATAAAGATACTGCGGGAGGAATATTGCCAGATATCGTGCTGAAAGATAGCATGAAAATAGATGTTTGCTACAGTTTATACCGCGAGAATATGTTCTTTGATTATGCTACCCTATTCCACCAAAAGCATGCGGAGATTGCGTCGGCGGAACAATTCCGATTGACGGATGCCGATATTGAAGATTTTTGCAAATTCCTAGGCGAGAAGAATTTTAAATACGAAACGGAAACGGGAAAATACTTTAAGGAACTGCTGGAATTGGCGCAGAAAGAGGATATTGATTCGGCTATGATAGCAGAGTTGGAGGCCCTCCAAGCCAAATTAACCTTTGATTATAAAGCAGCAATCTACAAACATCGCAGTGAAATAGAAAAATTATTAGGCGGCGAAATTATCAAACGATATTATTATCAAAAGGGTTATTACACATATATGCTTAGATTTGATGATGAGTTGAAACGAGCTATCGAGGAGATTGCCAAGTAGAAAAACTAGGCAGCAAAACTTGCATATATCGATTTTTTTTGCTAATTTTGCACCCAAATTTGATTTTATCAAATAGAACACTATTACGAAAATAAAATTCTATAACATATGGAACTTAGTGAACAAGAAGTAATCCGCAGAGAAAGTCTGCAAAAGATGCGCGATATGGGTATTGATCCATATCCTGCAGCGGAATATCCTGTGACAGGCTATTCAATTGATATTAAATCTACTTTCGAAGATGATAACCAAGAGGCAGCGTGGTACAACGGCAAGCCTGTACGCATAGCAGGCCGACTAATGTCGCGCCGTATCATGGGTAAGGCCTCTTTTATTGAGTTGCAAGACTCGAAGGGTCGTATCCAAGTATATGTATCACGCGATGATATTCAAGCCCCTACCCCAGAGGGCGAAACAGCTACCAGCGTTGAGCAACAAATGTATAATGTTGTATTCAAAAAGCTGCTAGATATAGGTGATTTTATCGGTATTGAAGGTTTTACCTTCCGCACTCAAATGGGTGAGATATCCGTACACGCACAAAAGTTGACTGTATTGGCAAAGAGTTTGAAGCCACTGCCAATCGTAAAATACAAAGATGGTGTGGCATACGATGGCTTTAATGATCCAGAGCAACGCTATCGCCAACGATATGTAGATTTGGTGGTAAACGAAGGTGTAAAAGATGTGTTCTTGAAGCGTGCCACTATTATTCGCACGATGCGTCAGGTGTTTGATGAGGCCGGATACACAGAGGTGGAGACACCAATCTTGCAGACTATTGCAGGTGGTGCATCAGCTCGTCCGTTCTTAACTCACCACAATGCATTGGATGTAGATATGTACATGCGTATCGCCACAGAGTTATACTTGAAGCGCCTGATTGTAGGTGGTTTTGAGGGTGTTTATGAGATTGGACGCAACTTCCGCAACGAAGGTATGGACCGCACACATAACCCAGAGTTCACATGCATGGAGTTGTATGTACAATACAAGGACTATAACTGGATGATGCAATTTACAGAGCAGCTGCTAGAGAAGATAGCCATCGCTGTGAATGGTACAACCCAAGTAAAAATTGGTGATAATATCGTTGACTTTAAGGCTCCTTATCGTCGCCTTCCTATTTTGGAAGCTATTCAAGAGAAGACGGGGCATGATCTTAGCCAAATGACCGAAGATGAGATTCGTGTAGTGGCAAAGAGCTATGGCGTAGAGGATACCGAGAAGATGGGCAAAGGTAAACTGATCGACGAGATCTTTGGCGAGACATGCGAAGGTAGCTTTATCCAACCTACTTTCATCACGGACTACCCAGTGGAGATGTCGCCTCTGACAAAGATGCACCGCAGTAAGCCAGGGCTCACAGAGCGCTTTGAGCTGATGGTTAATGGCAAGGAATTGGCCAACGCATACAGCGAGCTAAATGACCCAATCGACCAATACAACCGCTTTATGGAGCAAATGAAACTGGCAGACAAAGGTGATGACGAGGCTATGATTATTGATCACGACTTTATGCGTGCACTAGAATACGGAATGCCTCCTACATCAGGTATTGGTATAGGTATTGACCGCCTAGCCATCTTCATGACGGGACAGCCATCTATCCAAGATGTGCTTCTATTCCCAACAATGAAGCCAGAGAAATAATCGCAGTTTAGTATTTATCTACGCATCTGTTTGGATGCGTAGATATTAAATACTAGACTTTAAACTATTACAATTATGATCGGTATTTTAGGTTCAGGTAGTTGGGCAACTGCATTAGCTAAAATAGTGTTGACCAACAACGACGAGATCAATTGGTATATCCGCAAACAAGAAACGATAGACGAGTTTATCGAGAATCGCCGCAATCCTAACCACTTGGAGTTGGCATATTTTGATACTTCCAAAATCAACTTCTCATGCGACATCAACCATGTGATTGAACAGTCGGATGTGCTGATTTTGGCTATTCCATCACCTTATGTCAAGCTAAGTCTAGATGATATAACGATAGACATATCGGGCAAAAAGGTGATTTCAGCAGTCAAAGGTATGATTGCAGATGGCAATATTCGTGTGACGGAGTATCTGAACAAGCACTTCAATATTCCTAACGACCATATAGGAATTGTAGCAGGTCCGTGCCACGCCGAAGAAATAGCATTAGAGCGACTAAGTTACCTAACAATAGGTTGCACCGATATCAAGCAATCGCAAGAGTGGTGCGAAATGATGAGCACTAAGTATGTACACACCACCCCAAGCAATGATGTTATCGGACTGGAGTTCTCCAGCGTTATGAAAAATATATATGCCATTGCAATGGGTATGTGTAAAAGTTTGCACTATGGTGACAATTTCTTAGCAGTGTTGCTGACCAATGCTATGCACGAGATTATGCGTTTTGCTAATGCCACATCGGATATCCAACGCGATATCATCCACAGCGGATATCTAGGAGATGTGCTGGTGACTGCATACTCCAATTTCTCACGCAATCGCCAATTTGGACAAATGATAGGTATGGGTTATAGCGTTAAGGCAGCACAAACGGAAATGGAAATGGTGGCCGAAGGTTACTATGGCACCAAGGCTATTCATGTGCTGAATAAACAATTGGGAGTAGATATACCTATAGCAGAAGCTATGTATCAAATCCTTTACAATCGCAAATCACCCAAAATGACAATCAAAGAACTAACACAAAAATTTCAATAAGACATGACAAAAGATATACACTTTTCTTATGTAAAAGCAGTAGCAGCTGAGGCAGTAGCAGCATATAAAGAACAAGTTGCTAAAGCTCAAGAACAACTAGTTAATGGCACAGGTAAGGGAAACGACTTCCTAGGCTGGATGAATCTTCCTGCAGACATCCGCCCACAATTGGCTGATATTCAAGCAACCGCAGATCTTCTCCGTAGTGAGTGTGAAGTGATAGTTTGCATTGGTATTGGTGGCTCGTATTTGGGTGCGAAAGCAGTGATTGATGCACTTTCTAGCAGCTTCGCTTGGTTAGAAGGCAACAAACCTGCTATAGTATATGCTGGTCAAAATATTGGCGAGGACTATCTATATGAGTTGCAGAACCTACTCAAAAACAAGAAGTTCGGTATCATCTCAATATCTAAATCAGGTACAACCACCGAGCCTGCTTTAGCGTTCCGTTTGCTGAAGACTCAACTAGAAGAGCAACAAGGTCGCGAAGCTGCAAAAAAACTAATCGTATGTATCACCGACGCTAAGAAAGGCGCACTACGCACTTTGGCTACACAAGAGGGATACAAGACTTTTGTTATTGAAGATAATATCGGTGGTCGTTTCTCCGTACTTTCGCCTGTTGGATTGCTACCAATTGCATGCGCAGGATTTGATATTAACGCACTGATCGATGGTGCTGAGCGCATGATGCATGTGTGCGGTATTGATACACCTTTTGACGAGAACCCTGCTGCACAATATGCTGCTGCTCGTAATAGTCTCTATGCTGAGCAAGGCAAGAAGATTGAAATCCTAGTTAACTACCATCCAAAATTACACAATGTAAGTGAATGGTGGAAACAACTATACGGCGAGTCAGAGGGTAAAGAAGGTAAAGGCATCTTCCCTGCTAGTGTGGACTTTACTACAGACCTCCACTCAATGGGACAATACATCCAAGATGGTGAGCGCCACTTGTTTGAGACAGTTATCTCAGTGGAGGAGCCTAACCATACTGTTCCTTTCCCACATGATGAGGCAAATTTGGATGGTCTAAACTTCCTTGCAGGCAAGCGCGTAGACGAAGTGAACAAGATGGCAGAACTAGGTACAATGATTGCACATATTGATGGCGGTGTGCCTAATATGAAAATCACTATTCCTACCCTCAACGAGTATTATATCGGTGAGTTGCTCTATTTCTTTGAGCGTGCATGTGGTATATCAGGTTATATCTTGGGCGTTAACCCATTCGATCAACCAGGAGTAGAGGCATACAAGAAGAATATGTTTGCACTACTTGACAAACCAGGGTACGAAGCTGAATCAGCTGCCATTAAAGCGCGACTATAATCAGTCGCACAAAGGCTTCCTGACAGAACGGGGGCTATATATACTAAAAATGAGATTGCGGTAGGCAATCTCATTTTTTTTAAGTACACTAGGCTTACAATACTAAGACTTTCTTCCAGGCTAGTGTTAAATACAAGACTCGTGCTACAAGATGAGCAAAATAGGCAATATACAAGCCTTGAATACCTAACCACCAATAGGTCATAACATAGCACAAGACAAATCCTGAAGCCGCGTAAATCATAGCGTTACGAATTTGCCTGCCCGCAGTTGCACCTGCATACACACCGTCCCACATAAAGGCCAAAGTGGACACAATAGGCATAGCTATTAGCCAGCCCGTATAATCTGCCAAGCGAGACAAGACTGTGGTATCCGATGTCATGGCACGGTAGAAATCCCCCGACCAAACCGCAAAGATTATCGTAAACAACACTCCTACTCCCAGCGACCATGCAAATAGCAGACGAACTACCCTACTGATACTTGATACCCGATTGCCGATATCCGATTTTCGATATCCAAACTCCTTGCCTACTAAAGCCTCGCCAGCATACGCAAAGCCATCCACAAAATAGGAGAATAGCATAAAGAGCTTCATCATGATAGTACTAACTGCTAACTCCACATCACCATATTTAGATGCCAATGATGTGAATCCTACATACACCACCATAAAGCACAATGAGCGGATAAATAGATTGCCATTGAGCGACATAAATCGCTTCATCTCCTTACCACCTAATAGCCTAATAGCCTTATCGCTTAGTATTTTCCAGACCTCTTGTACAATAGTCCTATATTTTACTAGACAAAGTATGAGAGCCAAGAGTAGGCCTGTTAGTTGCGCCACCACTGTACCATACGCTACACCCATAGCACCCATTGGCGTATAAACGGCTAAAATGTAACTAACTACCATATTTACCACATTGACCACAATGTCCGTAATCATCGGACTTACTGTATCTTGCATGCCAATAAACCAGCCTTTAAATGCCATTAGTGACAATGTAGCAGGAGCTGCCCATATGCGTATAAAGAAGTATTCACGAGCGAAGGAGGCTACTTCCGTAGAACATGGTACTATCGCAAGCACAGCCGCAACAAACAGCCACTGAATCACCCATAAGAAAATAGCACCTATCAAAGCAATGCTCACACTCTGACCCAGCAAACGCGCACACTCTACTCTATCTCCACGACCATAGGCCTGCGCCGTCATACCACTAGTACCTACTCGCAGAAAACCAAAATTCCAATAGAGCAGATCAAAAAGCATCGTACCAATAGCGATACCGCCGATATAGGTGGCATTGGCAATATGACCCACAATAGCGGTATCAACCACTCCAACGAGAGGAATAGTGATATTGGCCAAGATGCTAGGTATAGCAAGGCGCAAAATTTGTGAGTTAAGCGACTTCATGCTGCAAAAGTACTAAAAAAAATGCACATACACAAATGGTATGCGCATTTTCACAATTATTCCGATAACCGATATCCGTTATTCTATAACCGAATTAACTATAAAGGAATCGCTTAATGCTACGCTTTGGAGTCTTCTCGAATTCTTTCTCTACCACTTCAATAGCAACAATTTGACTATAGTTAGGCAAGACCTTGTTAACCTCCTTGCGGTTTTCCTCCATAAACTCGAAGATATTGCGACCAGCCAATATCTTTTGTCCTGCAGGTGTAGTATCTGGATACACTAGAGCAACAAGTTTTTGATCACGCTGAACAACCACAGTTTCCAGCACAAGTGGCAAACTATTGATCTTATCCTCGATCTCCTCTGGATAGATATTCTGTCCGCTAGGACCTAGCAACATATTCTTACTACGTCCACGAAGGAAGAGGTTACCATCCTTATCCAAAATACCTAAGTCACCAGTACGCATCCAACCATCCTCAGTAAAGGTCTCGCGAGTAGCTTGCTCGTTCTTATAGTAGCCCTTCATTACGTTCACGCCATATACTTGTACCTCACCCTCTTTGTGTTGAGGATCTTCAGAGTCTATGCGGATTTGCATGCCAGGGATAGCTTTACCACATGAGCGATATGCATATTTTTGCCAATCTTCGTAGCTAATGAGCGGAGCGCACTCAGTCATACCATAACCCACGCAATACATGAAGTGCATATCCTTCATACAGGTTTCCACCTCTTCATTAAGCGCTGCACCACCAATAATAAGGTAACGTAAATTGCCACCAAAAGCTTGCAACAAAGTGCCACTGACCTTCTTGTGCAACAGTTTCTTGATACCTGGAGTCTTCCAAAGCAACTTCATCAATGGTTTATTGATCACAGGCAATACTTTACCTTTGATAATCTTCTCAATTACCAATGGCACAGTCAAGATCATAAATGGATGTACTTGCGCAAAAGCTTTCATCAGTGTACTCGGTGTTGGAGCTTTCGTTAGGAAGTACAACTCTGCACCATCGCAAATCTGGTACAGGAATTCAAATGCCAAACCGAACATATGTGCGATAGGCAACATTGACATCATCTTATCGCCTGGTTGGTGTGGGATCTTCTTGCATGCAAAGTCGATGTTACCGCTCAAGTTCTTGTGAGTCAGCATTACACCTTTAGGGTTTCCGGTTGAGCCAGAAGTATAGTTGATGAGTGCCAACTCGTCGTGGTTATCAGTAGGATAAACCACATCCTCTGCAGTCAAGCCGTTAGGCCACTCTTTCTTAAACTCTTCGTCGATAGTTGCGTATGCTTTCTCTACGTCCTCGTTGGCTGCATGTTTCAATGAGAAATCATCCATATAGATCATAGCAGTCAAACCAGGCATTTGTGTAGCATCCACTTTCTTGAGTACGTTAGGGCCTACGTATAGCAATTTAGCCTCTGAGTGAGCAACCAATCCGTGTACACCTTCAGCAGTAAAATCAGGCAATATACTTACAGCGACCGCTTTATATGTCTCCACAGCCAAGAACAACACACCCCAATTCGCACAGTTGCGACCACAAAGCGCCACTTTATCACCAGGTTCCACACCCATCAAACGGAAGGTTGTGTGCAAACGAGCGATCTCGTTAGCCAACTCGCCGTATGTATAGGATGTGTTACCATCCAAATCTTTCATGGCCAAGTCTGACCATTTTCTTTTTGTAGTGTTTTGGAGATATTCCAAATAATGCTTTAATTCCATAATATATATGTTTTATATTAAATTCAAAAATTTAAGTATTCAAAAATTTAAATAGCGCATTGCGCATCAACGGCACAAAGGTACAACTTATTTTTCGAACGAGCGTTCAAAAACACCATAAAAATGCTTTTTTATCGTGAAAAGGTTTATTTTTTTATAAAAACCACGTTTTTTAAGAATCAACATTCAACACTCAACAGTAGGCACTCCGTGCCGTCCACTAAACACTAAACCGTAGGCTTCTTAATCAACTCATACAAATAGTTGTATTGGTCGTACAATATCTCGTAGTTCATAGGACCACTTGTACGTCCTGGATCCCAGCCATCTTTGATATGCAGAAACATATGCGCGATTGTTTCTATATGCACATCCCCACGCACTACGCCAGCACGCATACTGGTTTTGATAGCTTGTATCCATAGACTCAACTCACGCTCATATAATTTACGAGCTTTTTTATAGAGTTCAGGAAACTTACTATACGCTGTAAACATCACATTGACCACATTCGAAGTGTTGATATTCTTATTATCAACTTGTTCATGCACATCTCTAAGTTGATTGAGATAATAGACCATTGCTTCTATCATTTCAGGGATACTTGCCCCTTCTTTTACTCGATCCAGAGCTTTTTGTTTAGGGTGAATCAAGAATGTGCTAACTGCTTCCTGGAACAATTCATCTTTGTCCTTAAAATAATAGTACATGGTTCCTCTACCCATATTCAACGCCGCTTGTAAATCCGTAATAGACACATTGGCATACCCCTCAATCATATACAACTCAATAGCCTTGAGCAGTATCTTCTCTCTGCGATCCTCTTCCATAAATAAATAATATTTAATGATTTATACTAAAACTATCCACCCAATTTACAAACTTTCGACCGCAAAGGTAAACATTTTTTTTGATATATACAAATTTTTTCTCAAAAAAACTGAACGTACGTTCGAAAACAAAGTAGTACCTTTGCCGCCGATTTTGGTATAATTATTGTATCAACTATCTTGAACAATTATGAGAACTATTTTGAACCACATTGAACAATTATGAACTATATTGAACAATTATGAAACTGAAAAATGCAAATGTGCTAATCACAGGTGGAGCATCTGGAATTGGCAAAATTATGGGCAGGATGGCGTTAGAAAAAGGGGCTAAAGCGTTGATTATTTGGGATGTGAATCAAGAAGCAATAGAAGCCACAGCAGCAGAGTTCGCTTCGCGCGGACGTGTATATATCTATAAAGTGGACATCACAAATAGCCAATTAGTAGCATCTACCTATCAACAAATCAAACAGGAATGTGGCAGTGTGGATATCCTCATTAACTGCGCAGGAATCGTCCGTGGTAACAAAACGTTTGACCAACAAACCGAGCAAGATATCCGCCTCACTTTTGAGGTTAACACCATTGCTCCGATGATCATCACCAAGGAGATTCTCCCAGATATGCTCCGCCGCAATAGCGGTCATATCTGCAATATCGCTTCCGCGGGAGGTATGCTTTCCAACCCTAAGATGTCCGTCTATGCGGCTAGTAAATGGGCTATGATTGGTTGGAGTGATTCGGTTCGCATTGAACTGCAAGAAGCTAAATCGAATGTTCACTTTACCACCATCGCACCCTACTTCATCAACACGGGAATGTTCAACGGCGTGAAGTCTCCTCTTCTGCCAATACAGAAGCCAGAACCTACTGCCCGAAAGATTATTCGTGCCATTGAACGT
>JAEIGA010012227.1_pt1 | contig 13021 bp, 9 predicted proteins | sample 9270691 | NCBI WGS metagenome assembly JAEIGA01 (sample SAMN17057246, study PRJNA624740) | gut metagenome | biome: biome; isolation source: fecal sample | host: Bos grunniens | place: China: Xizang | collected 2019 | reverse complement strand
GAAACCGTCGGGGGACCTTCATATGTCCTTCAGAGGGTCAATCACAATATATTCAAGGATGTTGATCTCCTTCAGAACAACATAGTGAGCGTCACCTCCCACATCCGCGGAAAGCTTGAAGCTGCCGGTGCCGCCGACGTTAATCGCAAGGTGTTGACATTCATACCTTTGAAGGATTCTGCCAAGACATATTATCATGATGGAGAATCTTATTGGAGAATATCTCTCTTCATCGAGGATGCCTACACTTATGAAACTGTAAATCCTGAGTATTCCTACTATGCGGGTCGCTCGTTCGGTCAGTTTGAGGCGATGCTTGCGGACATTCCGGACACCTTGGGAGAAACTATTCCGGATTTCCATAACATGGAGCTCAGGGCACGTCAGCTTGACGAGGCTGTGGCTGCAGATGCTGCAGGACGCATGGCCGAGGAAGAGGTACAGGATATTCTCAAGGAGATTCTGATACATCGCGACGAAATGTGCAAGGCTGAGAGGATGCATCGTGAGGGCTTGCTTCCGAAGCGCATATGCCATTGCGACACCAAGGTGAACAATATGCTTTTCGATGCAGCCGGAGAAGTGCTGTGCGTTATCGACCTGGATACAGTGATGCCAAGTTATGTTTTCTCTGACTTCGGTGATTTCCTCCGTACTGCAGCCAACAAGGTTGCCGAGGATGACCCTCGCACAGAGATGGTAGAGTTCGATATGGAGATCTTCAAGGCCTTCGCCAAGGGATATATCGAGTCAGCCTCGGTATTCCTTACTCCTGCCGAGCGCGAGAACCTTCCATACGCTGCCGCCCTCTTCCCATACATGCAGGCAGTCCGTTTCTTCGCAGACTACATCAATGGCGACACCTACTACAAGATCAAATATCCTGAGCATAATCTCGTGCGTACACGCAACCAGATGGCGCTTTTCCGTAGCGTGATGGCTGCCATGCCGCAGATGAAGGAATACATTCAATCGTTATAAACAGTGAAACTTATGAAAAGATTACTTGTAATACTCTCCATATTCATGTTCAGTGCTGCCGGACTTTCCGCTCAGTGCGTCATAACCAAGAAGGACGGTTCCCGTATAGAAGGTAACGTGCTGGACGTTGATAAAAAGGTCGTTAAGTACAGACTTTCGGACGAGATCGGTGCGAAGGTGTACACTCTTAAGAGGTCGGATGTCCTGATGATCAGCGACGAGGCCGGCAATGTGGATGTGATTTCAACCATGAAATACAACGATCTTAAGAGAATATATGACTACAGGGACTGGAAGAGGTCATCGTCGGATCCGTACTGTCCGGCATTGATGGGACTGTGTTCTTTTGTCGTTCCGGGCTTGGGACAGATGATCAGCGGTGAAGTCGGCAGGGGCTTAGGCCTGTTTGCGGGTGCGGCTGGTTCTGCAGCAATAGCTTATTGGGGCGCTGATATGTTTATGAAATACACCAACGACTATTCGGTAAATAAAGGATATTATGGCGTGGGCCTTTATATGATGATATTGGGCGCTGCGTCTTTCGTGACCGTGGATATCTGTGCTATTTTCGATGCCTGCAGAGTGGCGAAGGTGAAGAATCTTTATGACCAGTCTTGGAAAAAGCAGAGTGCTTCTCTTGAGTTCCATCCTTCGGTGAACTATATAAGGATGGCGGACGGAGTTCATCCTACCGCAGGTCTTTCACTGGCTCTGAAGTTCTAAGTCTTTTGCTTCGTCGATGACGAACCCCATGGGTGCTCTATGGGATTCTTTCGCTTCGCTCAAGCGACTTCGTCGATTACTTTCGCTTCGCTCAAGCGACTTCGTCGATGACGAACCCCATGGGTTCTCACCGCATAGTGCACAAAAAAAGGAAGCCTTTCGACTTCCTTTTTTCTAGGGTGCCCTATGGGATTCGAACCCATGACATTCAGAACCACAATCTGACGCTCTAACCAACTGAACTAAGGGCACCATGTTGGTTTAAGGACTGCAAAGATACGTAAAAAAATCAAATCTGCAACATTTCCCCATAATTTATTTATCATCTCGATCTTATTTGCACTGTATCTCTTTAGTTTACACCCTGTCATCTTCCTCCACCGACCATTATAAAACCCGGAAGAATTCTGCTGCGAAATCGCTGACGGTTAAGCAGATCGAAGCTCTTCGATAGTAAGTTTAGAAGTTTTTTGAAGGAGGCAACAGCTATTTATGTCTGTTGTCTTCTTTTTTTGCGATAAAAAGTTGTATACCCCAAAGATTAGATTTATCTTTGTAATTGGTGAATTTTTGCGTGAAGCAAAGTCGCTGATAATTTGGAAATTACAATAATATAAATCCATATGAAAAACAACAAAATTACTAACCTGGAAGGCCTGTCTTATGAGACACCTTCCGTGACCTCGCTGGACATTCTCAGCGAGGGACTTCTTTGCCAGAGCGGCGAATTCAAACTGAATGATTGGGAACAAGGCCAGAATAACTGGTTTGAAAACGAGTAGTGGTATGTCTAATCTTTAAAAAGGGAAAATGAAAATGAAAAAATATTTCTTTTTTGCATTGACAGCCGCTATGATGTCTTTCGCAGGCTGTCAGGAGAAGGAGCTGGAAGCTCCGGTAAATCCGAATCAAGGTGGTTCAACTTTTGAACTCGTTGCCGATATCGCTCAGACCAAGACTACTCTTGACGCAACAGATTATTCTGTTGAGTGGGAAACAGGTGATATCGTCTATCTTGTGACTTCAGACGGTACTTGGGGAGCACCATATGTGGACAAGGATAACACTAATCTTGAAACAATCGCTGAGTTTGTATATGCAGATGGCAGATTCACATCTGATGCTGCGATCACTGCTGGAGAATACACTTTCAAGGCGATGTATGCTCATGAGTCCCAGAAGTCATACCATAGAGGAGAATCTTCGACTCATAAGCTCCAGTCTACGCAGACTCAGGATTGTGCAAATCCTACAGCTCACATCAAGGGAAATGATGCGCTTGTAGGAATGTTTACAGCATATGTACCAGCGACAGATAAGCAGGCTGTGACAATGTCTCATCTTTATACATTGATGCAGGTTAATGTAAGGAATAGCACGGGTGCCTCTGTTGATGTTACAAAGTTTGAGATGACTGCAGCAGGTGCGGATCTTGCAGCTGTTTTCAACGTTGATTTCGAAAATACGGCTATTACTACTAAGTCGAGCGCGTCTTCTACAATTACTGTAAATGTTACAGGTGGCAACGTGGATGCGGGTCAGGCTCTTCCGGTTTATTTCGTAATGGCTCCGCTTTCTGATTACACTGGTGATGTGACTTTCAAGGTTACAGCAGCCGATGGTAAGACATATACTAAGACAATAGCTGTGAGCAATCTTGACTTCAACGCGGGCGCATATAATACAACCCCATATACTATCAGTGAGGCTGATGTGGTTGAGCCAGAGCAAACGAATGTGACTTGGGATCTTACTATTGACGAAACATCTGAAGCTACAGAAAATAGAATTGCTTGGACAAGTGATTTTGCTGAGATGTATTGCGAAAAAGGCGGTGCGACTACACCTGCAAATAATTATTATGGCGGAAATGGTAAAACTAGTACTAGATTCTATAAAAACAGTGTCTTGACAATTGCCCCTAAATCTGGATATGCAATAACTTCGGTGGTTTTTGAGGCAACTTCTGAAAATTATGCAACGGCCCTTGTAGGAAGTACCTGGACCAATGCTTCTGCTAGCGTAAGTACAACAACAGTAACAGTTACTCCAACAGACGGAACAAAAGCTATGGTCGCTACGCTTGCTGGTACTTGCGGTTGTACATCAGTAGTTGTTTATTATGAGGTTTCAGAGGGTGGAGAAACTCCTGAAACACCTGAAACTTCAGGGGCGTGGACTTTGGTGACAAATGTTTCTGATCTAGCAGTAGGAGATGAGATTATAATTGCAGCTAAGGGCTACGACTTTGCAGTTGGTGCTGCAAGTGCTAATGGTAATAACAGGACTCAGGCTTCTGTAACAAAATCAGGCAATACATTGACTCCGGGAGAAGGCGTGATGACTTTCACTCTTCAGGCCGGTACAAAAGCTGATACATATGCTTTATATACAGGTGCAAAATATCTGTGTGCAGCATCGAGTGGCTCAAATTACCTTAAGGAAAAAGACGCTCTCGATGATAATGGCTCTTGGAGTATAACAATTGCAGATAATGGTGTGGCTACTATCATTGCTCAAGGTAGTTATACGAGAAACGTTATGAGATATAATGATGGTAGCTCATTGTTCTCATGTTACGAAGCAGGTAAGCAGAAAGATGTTGCAATATATAAGCAAATGTCATCTTCTGGTAACGAAGGTGGTGGTGAAGCTCCAGAACCAGAGCCTAAGGTGCTTGTGTCTATCGCGGTTTCAGATGCAAAGACTAATTATGTTGTGGATGATGAATTCGTAAAGCCTACCGTAACTGCAACATATAATGATGCTACTACTGCAGATGTGACAGCATCAGCTACATTCAGCGGTTATAATATGAACACAGCCGGAACTCAGACAGTGACTGTTTCTTACACTGAAGGAGAGGAAACGGCTACTACAACATATCGAATCACTGTAGTGGAATCTCAGAATCTGCCTAAGGGTATTGCTAGTATTAAAAGCGAGGCGACATCAGCTGATGAGACTGACTTTGCTGTAGTATTGACAGACGCAGTTGTGACTTATGTGTCTGGTTCAAATGCATACATTGAAGATGCAGAGGCAGGTATACTCATTTATAAGAGCGGACATGGCCTGCAGGTGGGGGATAAATTGAACGGTGAGGTTTCAGGTAAGGTTAAATTATATAATAACCTTCGAGAGGTAACGGCGATAGACTACAGCAAAGCTACTAAGACAGAGGGTGCTGAAGTTCCTGTAACTGAAGTTACTTTGGCGCAGCTTAATGCTGAAGGTGCATATGATAAATACGAGAATATGCGAATCAAGATCACATATGCAGAGGTTACGGAAGATGGTAAGTTGTCTCAGGGTGGACAAACATATGCTTTTTACAAGAAATCTGCATCAGTTACTGGTTTCGATTCGTATAATTATGTAGATGCAGTTGGATATCCTGGAAAATTCAAAGATGATATCCAGTTTAATGTTTGGGAAAATGCTGTAGTTAAGGGTGCGTCCAAGACGACAATAACTGTTGCATCTGCTGTGACTGTTAAAGTTGGCGAAACAAAGGCTATAAATGCTACAGCTACTTCAGGAGCAAAGGTAAGTTATGTGTCAGCAAATCCATCAGTCGCAACAGTTGGTGAAGATGGAAAAGTTGCAGGAGTTGCTGAGGGTAGTACTACAATTACTGTAAGCGTTCCTGCATACAATGGTTATCCTGCAGCAGAAGAGGTATGTAATGTTACAGTTACAGCTGCTTCGCAGGGAGGTGGAGATGAGAAAGTTCCGTCGACAACAGCATGCTATGTGTTGGACGGTACAAAAACTGGAGGCACTAACGGATATGCTACCGAAAGTGAAATCATACAAAGTGATATAACATGGGGCGTGGTTGGTAATACAGATATTAGCCCATGGAGAATAGGAGGAAAATCTTTAACTAATGTTGATAGGAATGTCTATACCAAGACAGCATGGGCATCAGAATTATCGAAGATTGAGTTGCTTTCAGGAGCTATATCTGGAGTAACATGGAATTCTTTAACACTGGAGTATTCGACAAGTGCAGACTTTAGTAATTCTCAAAAGATAGTTGCTTCAGAAACTGGAGCAAATAAAACTATATCGTTTGCTCCAGATGGTGGTTTCCCAGCAAACTGCTATTTCAGATTTAAATTCAATGTTACGGTTACCTCTACTAGCAATAAATACATTCAGTTAAGTGCAATTAAGTTCTACGGTTACGAAAACTGACCATCATCCGACGGAGGCGTCGGGGGTGATGAGCCTACGGAAGGTGATGACGAGGAAGCAACGGTAACTCCAGCTCTTTCTGGAAAGAGATGGTTGGAGTTACCGGGAGCTCTCGGCAACGAGGAATATGTCCATGCGACATATATGGATCCCGAGGTTGATATTACCAGCCATACTGACAAGACGTTAAGGAATTATACCTATAATTATGATAGGGATATGTTTACGTCGCTCTGGGTGGCTTATCCTCTGTACAAAGGGGCTATCGAAGGTAGTAATTCAGCTGACTGGAAAAAGAATCCTGATGTTCCGGATGAATACGAAATCAATATTACCAAAAGTAGTTATGGCGTGAATGTAGGTAAGGTTGATAATTCTGGTTACGATTCTACAAAGGATTTTTATGCACGAGGACATCAGATTCCGAATGCAGACAGGAAAGCTTCTGCTTCAAAGAACTCACAAACTTACTACACTACCAATTCGACCCCCCAGATTGACAAGGGATTCAATGGCGGAATTTGGAAATCTTTAGAGGAAAATGTGCGTAATGTCGCATCTTCTACAGATACAGTGTATGTAGCGACTGGAGCAGCTTTTCAGAAGAAAGGTGAATCGCAGAAATCAGTGATCTGGATTCTTCCTCAGAATGAAACCGTGAAGAAATGTCCGCTTCCGAACTTCTACTGGAAGGTTCTTCTGAAGGTAAAGAGGGATTCAAAAGGTAAGTTTACAAGTGCAAGTGCGGTGGGCTTCTGGTTTGAACACAAGACTTATACGAACGATAGTTATACAAACTATTCGGTGTCTGTTGACCAGATTGAGCAGTGGACTGGGTTTGATTTCTTTGTGAATGTGCCGGATTCGGTTGAGGCGGTGGCTGAGGCGAATGCCAATTGGACTACCTTTAAGAATTTTTAGAGGCTGCTAAGGTGGCTGAAGATGAAAATAATGATGAAAATGACAGATATTCATTGTTACGGAGAGGGGCTGTATGAAAGCCCCTCTGTCGTAGTGTGTCAGGCGCTTAATGAGGGCGTGTTGTGTCAGAGCGATGACAGCTCTTACGATGATCTTGAATATGGAAAGTCTTGGGAGGATCTGTTATGAGAAGACTGATGCATTTCTTGTGCAAGGCGATGACTGCCTTGTTTGTGACATCTGTGGTTCTGTCATGTGCAGAGGGAGATGTTTCGGATGGCGCGAGAACGAAGATGACCTTCGGCGCTTCATATTCAAGCGAGGATGCGAGGAGTGTTCTTGCTGATGAGACCAAGGTGTATTGGGAGAACGGTGATCAGATCTTTATCAGTGGCTCTGATCAGCCTTTTACCACGACTCTTGCCGAGCCGTCGAGAACTGCCCGTTTTACTGGAGAGGCTGGGACTGCGCAGGTCTATTATGCGGCACATCCGTATTCTGCTGTCAGCGAGGGCATTGATGAACTGCTTCTTATGACCCTGCCGTCGTTTCAGCAGGCACGCAAGGGCTCTTTTGCGACAGAGGCTAATCTCGCTGTGTCTTCCACAACTTCTTCTGCGAAGAACTTCGTTTTTCATCATGTCCCCGGTTATCTTAAATTCACTGTCGGAGAGAATTCCGGAAGGATAACTTCCCTGACAGTTCAGACTCTTGGAGGCGAACCTCTGTCAGGATTGTTCTATGTGGATTGCTCCGAGATTGATCCTCAGGCTGTGATGGAAGAAGGGGTTCCATATGTCAAGCTGATGTCTGACAGCGTGCTTGAGCCAGGAGATTATTACATCGCAATGCTTCCGGGTGTGTATTCCGAAGGCCTTTCATTTACTTTCGAGGGTCCTGACGGAATGGCTGTAAAGACTGTGGCCCAGCAACTTGATCTCGAAAGAGGCAAGATCAACACTTTGGGAACGATTTCCGGTCTTGAGTGGGATAATGGCGAGGCCTGTTATGTGGAGGTGGATCAGACCTACGATGACTGGAGCGGTGACTATCTGATCACTTATTCGACTGCAAGCACCATCACGGTGTTCAATACTTTCTTAAGCACAGATAAAGGTGGCTCCACCGCGGATCTGGTGTCTTCTCTTACATCAGAGGGTATTCCGGCTGAAACGGGCGATGAGTATAAAGCTACAATTGCGAAGGTCGGAGATAATTATAGTGTCAATATCACAGGTTTGGGCTATATCGGACTGGAGTCAAGCTCTAATAAGGTTCATAAGACCCAAACTGTGCCTTCTTCTGCTGATACCAAGTATTTGTGGAAACTCACTTATAAGAGCGGTGGAAGTATATGGCTTACTAATGTCGCATATAATTCGAGAAGGCTGCAGTGGAATAATAACGACAACTGTTTCCGTTGCTACACAGGCGGTCAGAAGGAGATAACTCTCTACCGCAGGTCTAAGGCGTCAACAGGTACTACTCCGACTCCTACGCCAGACCCAGACCCTACGCCAGAACCTGATCCGGAACCGGACCCAGAGCCGGATCCTGATCCTACTCCAGACCCGGATCCTACACCGACTCCGACCCCTGGAACAAGCGGAAAGTACGGATGGTACGAGCTGCCGGTGATTTCATATAAGCAGTCAGGAAGTTATCTGATTGATAATAACGACTCGAACCTCTATTATGCTCATCATCTTTGTGCAGGAAACGAGAAGGGACCGGGTGGAAAACAGGCAAGAAACTACACAGTATGCTTCAGTGCCGAGCATCATTGCCCGGTATGGGTGGCTGCGCCGAGACACAAGATGTATCAAAGCGGTGCGAGCAGAACTGATGCTTATGCCAAGGATCCTAGCATCCCGTCTGACATACAGTACAACAGCAAGAGTACCGGTGGCGGCTGCAACAAGGGTCATATGCTCGGTTCGGCTGAAAGACTTTCGTCGACGGCAACCAATAAGCAGGTCTTCTACTACTCGAACATTGCTCCGCAGTATACAGACACATTCAACACCGGTGGTGGCGGATGGAATACGCTCGAGGATTGGGTAGATGGTCAGGTCTGCTCGGACACGCTTTATGTCGTCATCGGAGCTTATTTCGAGAAATATACTGACAAGCGAGGTTATACGGATTCTCCTGCTACGATTTCATACGGAGGAAGAAACGATGTGCATCGTCCTACTATGTTCTATTACATCCTGATGAGAACCAAGAACGGCAGCAGCGGCAAGCCTCTGTCTCAGTGTACTACTGACGAGATCAAGTGTGCTGCCTTTGTCAGAAGTCACAAGACTCCGAAGGGTGTTAAGGTTAGTGCTGATGAAATGATGTCTGTAAGCGACCTCGAGAAGGTGACTGGATTCACATACTTCCCGAATGTGCCGCAGGCACCAAAAAACACCTACAAAGCCTCAGAATGGGGATTGTAGGTGTCTGTAAAGGTTTTTGATGCAAATGCTATCTTATAGAAGCTGATGCTTTTGTTCTGATTTTGAGAGGAGCGTGTTCGAAGGAATCCTTGCTGTAGGAGAGCTTCGCGCTTCTCTCTTCTGTTTCTGCCCTCCAGGCGAATTCTGTGATGATATGCGAATTCCAGTTGAGGGTTATTTCCGCCTTTTCGTCTTCCATGAGGTCTGCGATAGGGAATGATATATAGCTTCCTGCAAATCCCCATGTGACAGGGTTTTCTGCTCTTGTGATGACCTGTGGCTCAAGCTTTTCCTTCTCTTCCTCTTCAGTCACTGTGAATGTTTCTCCGAAGGCATTGTGACGGAGTGTGAATTCGTACTTTCCGCCCTCGCTTGCTGCGTCGTCAATTACGAGGTTGATCATGTGCTTGCTGTCCTTGAGGAATGGGTCGATCTGGATTTCGAAGATGATGTACATGTTGAGGTAACCTCCTGACACCCATGCCTGCTCGATGTGGATCGGGTCTTCCACGACCTTTTCCGGATCAGCGTCAGCATCCTCTGCAAATACCGGAGCCTTTGTGAACACTGTGTCCATGTATGTCACTCTGACATCATATTCTTTCTCGCCCACTTCACGAAGGACGTCGCACTGCATTATTCCTCTTCTGAAGTTTTTCAAGTCGACAGAGGTGTTCATTTCAACCATGTTGAATGTGTTGCCTTGGTCGCTTATGAATTTGCCGTCAACCAGGTTGCCCATTGTCACGTTTCCATATCTCAGGGTGTCATCTTTCTTGCATGATGACACATTGAACACGATTAATCCAGCAATGAGACTGATGATGATTCTGTTGAAAATATTCATATACGTTTAATTAAGTTAGCGGCAAATAAGATGCATTATAGGGTGCAATCGTTGCATTTGAAGTTCAAACTGATTAAATTTGATGTCCTAACCGTTGCGGAACGCTTTGCGCTCCGGCATAAACCTGACAACTGAAATGATAACTTTTATCGTAGCAGTCCTGCTTCTGATCGCAGGCTATTTCGTTTATGGAAAGATAGTTGAACGCTATCTCGAAGTTGATCCTTCAAGAAAGACCCCGGCTTATGAAAAGGCCGACGGAGTCGATTTCACTCCTATTCCTACATGGAAGGTGTTCGTGATCCAGTTCCTCAATATTGCAGGATTGGGACCGATTTTCGGTGCTGTCGCAGGTGCTGCCTATGGACCGGCTGCCTACCTCTGGATTGTGTTCGGATGTATCTTCATGGGAGCCGTTCATGATTTCTTTGCAGGCATGATGTCTATAAGGAACGGTGGCGTGAATATGCCTGATGTTGCCTCCAAGTACCTCGGCAAGGGAATGAAGGGTGTCATGAACTTTGTTGTAGCCTTCCTTCTTTTGTCTGTCGGTGTTTCATTTGTTATCGGTCCGTCAGGCCTTATGGCAAATCTGACAGGTTGGGACAAGGAAGTATGGCTTTACATTATCTTTGGTTATTACATCCTTGCCACTCTTCTGCCTGTGGATAAGATCATCGGATCGATCTATCCGTTTATGGGAGCAATTCTCCTGTTCATGGCATTCGGCGTGGGAATAGCCATGGTTGCCGGTCACATTAATGGTACTCATCATATGGTGGAACTCACCCCGGCAATGTTGAAGAACTGGCATTTCAACCCAGGCTCGCATGTGCTGATTCCTATGATGTTCATCGTGATCTCCTGTGGTGCGATCTCCGGTTTCCATGCGACTCAGTCTCCAATGATGGCACGCTGCCTCAAGAACGAGAAGCATGCGCGTCCGGTGTTCTACGGTGCGATGATAGCCGAGGGAATCGTTGCAATGGTATGGGCGACTGCCGCAATGGCATATTTCGGTGGTCCTGAGGGACTTAATGCGGCAATGACTGATACCGGCATTGAAGTTAACGGCCAACTTATAAAGAACGCTCAGGCTGCGGATCTTGTGAACCTTATCTGTAACAGCTGGCTTGGCAAGGTTGGAGCTGTGATTGCCATCCTTGGTGTCGTGATCTGTCCGATCACATCGGGTGACACCGCTTTCAGAAGTCTGCGTCTGTCTATCGCCGACTTCTTCAAGTTCGACCAGAAACCGATAGTGAAGAGACTTATTATCTGTATCCCTGTCTTTGTTGTTGCATTCTTCTTCTGTAAGGTGGATTTCTCGACAGCATGGAGCTACTTCGGTATTGCAAACCAGATTTTTGCAGCCTTGGTAATGTGGACTGGTGCGGCCTATCTCACAACAAAAGGAAAGCCCCATTGGATATGTTCCGTTCCAGCGACTTTCCTTACGTTTATCTGTGTGAGCTTCCTTATCATTTCACCGCTCGGACTCCATCTGAGTCCGGCTGTGGGTTATGCAGCAGGAATCGCAGTCGCATTGGCTGCATTCATATTCTGCATCGTCAGATGTTCTCGCAAACCTAAGATCTAAACAGTATATTTTCTTTTCGTCGGGCGACCGATGATCTGAATGTCTATTCCTTCGACCTTATAGCCTTTGAATCTCTTGCGTCCCAGATGCGACTGTATCAAAGCTATAAGGTCGTCGTCCAATACGTCCTTGAACGTGTGGTTCTCCTGGTCGTACAGATGACAGTGATAGAATGTGTTGACGTCAAAGTACATCTTGTTGTTGCAGCTCATCCTGTGGTGATAGATTCCCAGCAGAGCGAGCTGTGACAGGATGTTATATACGGATGCAACGGTCACCTTGGCCTTGCCCTGTCTGGTGATCTCTTCTGTAACCATGTCTGCGCAAGCGTGGCCGAGGACGATCATTGCCTCGTGCACCGCAAGTCTTTGCGGGGTTGCCTTTAGTGAATGTTTCTTGAGAATTTCCTTGAATTCCTCAATTGTAGGGCATCTGTGTGTCTGCATAATTCTATGTGTCTGGGTGGCAAAGGTAAATAATAAATTTTAGAAATTCAAAATTAGAAAATAAATTCAATGAATTTTCTGTCTTTCATCTAAAATTGGTAATTTTGCGGCCGTTTTGAAATGCACACATTATGTTCAGAAATTATGAAACATATGCCCTTGTGACCGGGGCAGCGTCAGGAATGGGACGCGTTTATGCCGAAAGACTTGCGGCAAAAGGTTATAATCTGGTTATAGTCGACATCAATGCCAAGGGATTGGAGGAGACAGCTCAGATAGTCAAGGATTCAATTGCCGCATCTGCAGCGGTTCCGCAGGAACTGAAGGGAGCGTTCAAGGTGCTTGTTGTCGTGCAGGATCTGTCTGCTATGGATGCTGCTGACCAGATCTGGGAAAGGACCGAGGCAGAGGGCTGCAAGGTCGAGGTGCTTGTCAATAATGCCGGCATCATGTATTGCCAGGGTATTGCAGAAACTTCGGAAAGAATGCTCAAGCTGATAATGATGGTTCATATGAACACGCCTCTGCTGCTGTGCCGTAAGTATGTCAACGGAATGAAGGAGAGAGGCTGCGGATACATTCTTAACATATCTTCTCTTGCCGCTTGGATGTCTTGGCCTGGAATCGGCATGTACGGCAACACAAAGCGTTTTGTGAGAGATTATTCAAGAGAACTCAGAATCGAGTGTCAGAAGACAGGCGTGAGCGTTACCAATGCCTATTTCGGCGCGGTTGACACTCCGCTCATCCCTCTCAAGGACAGCCTTCGCAAATTGGCAAGAAACCTCATGGTGATGATCCGTCCGGAGAAGGCCGTAGACAAGGCTCTCAGGGCTACATTCAAAAGACGCAGAGG
>JAEIGA010012226.1_pt1 | contig 13022 bp, 12 predicted proteins | sample 9270691 | NCBI WGS metagenome assembly JAEIGA01 (sample SAMN17057246, study PRJNA624740) | gut metagenome | biome: biome; isolation source: fecal sample | host: Bos grunniens | place: China: Xizang | collected 2019 | reverse complement strand
TTTTTCAACACCGTAAACTCTCCATATCGGTGCCTGTACCTGATTCATTCCGTTTTCATAGATATTTGTTAGCCTTGTTATGGTATCATCAATTTGTCTGTTCACTTTTTCCTTTTCTCGGGATAAGACTTCAACGGGGGAATTGACGTTATATGTTAATGGTCTTCCGTCTTCGATTTCTATGAAATCTTTTTCATTCAGTTTCTTCAACACGTCATATATTTTACTGCGAGGAATACCTGATTTTTCAGACACTTCAACTGCAGTCGCTGAGATTAATGAAGTGAGTGTTACATATGCTTGAGCCTCATACATTGTCAGGCCAATTCCTTTCAATAGGTGTACATCATCATTCATATTTAATTATATTTTTATTATATTATTTATATTTGTCACTTTTCACCCTTAACTAGTTACAAAATCTTTAAATACTTTTCATATTAAACTATTAGTAACAATTAATTTCGAGGTAATTAAAATGACAGACGGATTAGATATGTTTTGTTATCAATGTTCCCAGACCGCTAAAGGTACTGGATGTACTGTAAGTGGAGTTTGTGGAAAAAAACCTACTGTAGCTAGATTACAGGATAATTTAATATTTACTATGAAAGGAATCAGTGCATATAACTATAATGCAAATGTTTTAGGTAAGAAAAATCCTGAAATTGATGAATTTTTAACTAAAGGATTATACACAACCCTGACCAATGTCAACTTTGATGTTGAAGATTTGGTTGGATTGGCATTGGAAGCAGGTAAGGTAAGTGTTGATGTAATGAGATTGCTCAAAGAGGCTCATATCGAAGCATACGGTGAACCTCAGCCTGTTGAAGTGAAAGTCGGTGCACAGGAAGGACCAGCTATTATCGTTACTGGCCATGACTTGAAAGCATTGGAAGAACTGTTAAAACAGGTTGAAGGAACTGACATTAAGGTTTACACCCACTCTGAAATGTTGCCTGCACACGGATATCCTGGATTGAACAAGTATGAAAACTTGGCAGGACAGTTGGGTGGAGCATGGCACGATCAAAGAACGGTCTTTAAAAAATACAATGCAGCTATTGTTGGAACCAGTAACTGTGTACTTCCGGCATTGGATGCTTACAAGGAAAGAATGTTCACAATGGATGTAGCTAAATTGGAAGGAGTCAAAACTGTAGAGGACTATGACTTTTCTGAAGTTATTGAATGCGCTAAATCATTGGGTTCTCTCGAACCGGAAGAATTGACTACTGTCACTACGGGCTGGAGTGCAGGAGCTATTGTAGAACATGCAGACAAAATTAAGGAATTGGTATTGGACGGTAAAATCTCCAGATTCTTTGTTGTTGGCGGATGTGACAAAGCTGCAAAACACAATGACTATTACAGGGAATTCGTACAGAACTTGCCTGAGGACACTGTTATATTAACATTGGCTTGCGGTAAGTACAAATTCAATGATTTGGATTTAGGCGATATTGAAGGAATACCAAGACTCTTGGATGTCGGACAGTGTAACGATACGATTGTTGCAGTGGATGTTGCATTGGCATTATGTGAATTATTCGATATGGAATTAAATGAATTGCCATTGACAATTGTATTGAGCTGGATGGAACAGAAAGCCGCTGCAGTATTGTGGGCATTGCTATACCTTGGAAAAACTGACATGTGGATTGGACCTGTTCTTCCTGCATGGTGTAATGAAGACATCATAAATGTTCTGGTTGAAAACTATAACTTGACTCCAATAACCGGCGATGCAATAGCTGATATCAAAACAATTATGGGGTGAGTGAAATGAGTGATATAAAAGCGAAAGCTTTGGATATCCAAAAATTAGTGGAATATCAGGACGATACTGTTGTAAGTCGTGAAGTTATCAAAAAAGAGTTGGGAACAGTTACATTCTTTGCCTTTGATCAGGGTCAGGGACTGTCTGAACATTCCGCTCCTTTTGATGCAATGGTTCAGATTATTGATGGTGAAGCCGAAATTACAATTTCCGGTGTTAAAAACACTGTAAAAAAAGGTGAAATCATTATCATGCCTGCAAACGAACCTCATGCTCTTCAGGCAGTAAACAGTCCATACAAAATGATTTTAACTATGATTAAATCTGATTAAAATTTGGATTGCCTATAACATTAATGTTATAGGCGTTTTTTCTATTTTTCTCTTAGAAATATTTTTTGTTTTCTATTTTTGGCATGTCAGCATCTTCATCATCTGGTTTGCTGCTTTCTTCTTTCATTTTATTGGACGTAACTTCAATTAATGTTCTGGATTTTTGATTTGCAATAGAAATTAAGTTATCTCCATAGAGAAATTCGTATTCCTGTGTTACGTTGATTCTGTTGAATTTTTTGTAACTGCTCAATTCCCATTTTTTAATCGGGGCTTTAAACAAATCATTGCAATCTATTTCAAATATGATTTCATCATCGGACAAATATTGTATGGGGTATAAAAACTCTATAATATTTAAATTATCTGTCATCAGGATGCTTTCCAGCTGGCTGTTTATTGTTCCCTTGAAAGATAATTTATTGTCTGTCAAATCAACATTTTCAATTATCATGCTAATGTCTTTCTTTTCACGTTTGGTCAATAGCAGGTTTTCCGTAAATCCTTTTTTGACAGTTATTTCACAGACATCACAGTCAAAACTTTTAGTAACGGCCGTTTGCATGAAACTTTCCTTTTTAATATTGTCATAGTTGTAAACGGTTATTATCTTATTTTCACCGCTGCCAATCAATTTAATTGGAATATACAGCTTATTTCCTTTTATATATTCTGAATCCAAAAGCACTTCTGTTCCATCTTTCAATAATTTGAAATTGATTGAATTATAATTGTCTTCAGGATTGTATGGAACATAGTTTCTGAATTCGATTACAACATTGTCATCTTCATAAGACACTTCTTTTGCCTTTGAATCAAGTTTTTCAGAATAGGAATCGATTGTAAATTCCAGTTTTTTGATATATTTATTGTCAAAATCTTCGGGCAATTTGGGGTTTCTTTTAAAGTTATAAGATAGGTATTTCAAAAGGGCATCCCAATCCTTGTTTTCAACCATCATGTATAAAACCTGAAAATAGGAATTCAGGCTGGCATAAATCTCTTTTGGAACAACATTTGCCATTTCGTATGCATCTTCAAATAATGATTCCTGGTGTTCTTCAGGATAGCTTTGGATAGCGACAAGGAAGAAGTACAGGTTTATTGTCAGCAGCTTTTCATATTTTTTATGTAATATGCTTTTGTCCGTAATATTGTCTTTTAAAAATTCATTAACCAAATAAACCATTTCAAATAATTTGTTTCCCAAATCAAGGTCGAAAGTTTGTGTGGTTGAGGACAGGTCATCTCTGTATCTCCAGAAATACAGGTACTCTTTTAAAACAGCAATTTTTTCCGCATTAAAATAAATTTCAATCCATAACAGGTTATCTTCATATAAGATGTTTTTATCGTGGTAAGAGATATTTCTTTCAGTTAATAATTCTTTTTTAACTATTTTGTTGCAGTTTGTCATATCCCAGCATAATTCCTTAAATTCGGAGAGGGTGGTGTTTTCTATATCTCCGTCAAATTCATCAAAAACGTCCTGCTGGTTTGCCACTTTCCAGGTCTTTTCGTTATCGAACCTTAAATAATTAAATGTTACAACATCATAATCGCCTTTTTTGGCAAATGAATATAATTTTTCATATGCATCATACTTGATTAAATCATCGGAATCCATAAAATGAATATATTCTCCATTTGCATAAGACAGAGCATAATTTCTAGCAACACACTGTCCTTCATTCTCTTTGTGGAATGCGTAAATATTGTCATATTTTGATGCATATTCATCAACTATGGCTCCAGATTTATCTGTAGATCCATCATCAACCAGCAATACCTCAATACTTTCAAAAAAAGTCTGGTCTGTAATGCTGTTTAATGTTTCTTCAAGATAGTTTTCCACGTTATACACTGGAACAATAACTGTCATTTTTGGATTAATCATAAATATCTCTCTCAAATCTTTAAAAATAATATGTAATTTCTATGTTTATATAATTTTTAGGCATTGATAAATAATAAATTTAATCGTTTGTTCAAAATCTCTTGATTACATTGTTTTGTAGGTAAATTATAATTTTAATATCTTTATTTATCTTTTAATTAATTATTTGTTTATTTTTCAAGTATTTATGATGTAAGCATGTACTCGCATTCAAAAACATTTATATACTATCTTTTTTATATTATTAGTAAAAAATACATGACATTATGTATTTTGTTAAGGAGGTTTAAACTATGAAAAGAATATTTTTAGCATTATTGGTTTTATTCGTTGCTTTTGTTGCAATGAGTTTTGTTTCTGCAGCTTCTGATGCGGATATGGCTGTTAATCACAATGGTCAACATGTTTACAGTATATTTGGTTCTACTAATCCACATTGTCCAGATACTCCATTGGGTCCTTGTAATCCTGATGGTCCTTTTAATCCATATTGTCCTTATCCGCCTAGTTCTGGTAGTTCTTTTGGTCCTATTTTTAATCCAGGTGCACCTACACAGGAACCGCTTCAGTAGTTGTGTGAGTTGAATTTTAATTGAAGTGTTTTAACACTTCAAAACTTTTTTTTTAAAATCAGGTTAAAACCAGTAATTTTTCTTTTTTTATCTAAATAATAATTATGTAATCTTTTTTAGTCGATTTGGAATGTAAGCAACCACTTGCATTCGAAAATCTTTATATATGTCGGGTTTCATATTATTAATTAGAAATCATGCATTAATCAATAATTACTGCATTATTTGTTTTAAAATTAATCTGGAGGTAAAAATCTTGAAAAAAATAATTGTTGCATTACTTGTTTTGTCAGTAGCTTTAATTGGTATAGGTTTTGTTGCTGCAGCTTCTGATGTTGATAATGTACATGGTTATGGAGACAATGGACATGGATTAAATCCTGAACCTCATTTTGGCCCATGCTTACCACATGATGATCCGTCTAGACCTTATATTAATCCAAACCCATTTGATCAACATCATCCACAACCAGGTCATCAGTTTTAAATACCTGGGATAGAAGTGTTTTAATACACTTCAAAACTTTTTTTTAATTTTAATCTTTTTTCCACCAAATTAAAATCCAGTCCGCTTTGTCTTTTTTGTTGTATAGTTTTCCGGTTTCAGGATTTTTGATAAGAATTTTTTCAAGATATTCTTTTAATTTAGCTTTTTCTTCATTATCTAATAAGTCTAGGCGAAATTTTCCATTATCCATGGCTTCTTCGATGCTGTCATATTCCCTATGTGATTTAATGTCCAGCCTTTCAACATTTGCATAGATTCCCATGTTGAATAATATGTTAAACAGGTAGTTATGTCCCGGGAAATGTTTGTTTTCACGGCCAATGTATTCGTTAAATTCACCTTCTATTTTCCAGTTTTCGGGTCCGAATAACGTAATGAAAACATACTTATTAGCTATTTTATTAATCTCTTCCAATGTTCTCTTAATTGGAATTATTCCGTTTAAAGATCTTGATGCCAAAACAACGTCGTGGGGACCGACTTCTTCATATGTTATATCTTCAAGAGGTTTTAAGATTGTTTTTACATTATTTATTCCTTTATCTTTTGCTCTCTGGTTTAACAGCTCAAGCATTTTTGTTGATGAGTCAACACCTGTCACTTTCCTGGCTTTAAGTGCTAACGGAAGTGTGATTGAACCTTCTCCACACCCCAAATCCAAAAGACTGTCATTTTCATCCAGTATCAGTTTGGAGAATAATGCATTGTGGTAATCATCCTTTTTTGCTCTTTTGTGAAATCCTTCTGCAGCCTTGTCCCAGTCTTTTCCACGATCTTTCTTTTGTTCCAGTTCACTGGCCCAAAATTCATCCCATCTTATTTCATTTGGATTTTCGATGCATTGTTTCATTTTTACACCTTTGTTTTTCCGTTTAAAACATTTTGGAAATCTTCATAGTTTTCTTTAAGTAAGCGTGGAATTTCCAGGTCATATGGGCAATTGTCAACACAGGCATAGCATTCAATACAGTCCAGGGTTTTTTCCATCATCTGTTGGTATTCTTCGGTTAGGTATGGTTCTGCAGGAAATCTTCTAATCCATAGGCTCATTCTGGCACATAGGCTTATATTGATTTCTTCAGGACATGGCATGCAGTATCCGCAGCCTCTACAGAAGTCTTCCCCTAACTCTTTCTTGTCTTTTTCGATGGCTTTTTTCAATTCATCATCTAAAACCGTATTTTCATCATATGATAGGAATTCATCAAGCTCTTCAAGTTTTTGAATTCCCCAGATAGGCAATACATTATCAAACTGATTCATGAATGCATATGATGCTTTTGAATTAGTAATTAATCCTCCACCCATTCCTTTCATGGCTAAAAAGCCAATATCATGTTCGCGGCATTTGTTTACCAGATCTATTTCTTGCTGGCCGCTTAAATAGGAAAATGGGTATTGGAGTGTTTCGTATAATCCTGATTCTATTGCTTCGTGAGCAAAGGTAATTTTATGGGTTGTTATTCCAATGTGTTTTATCAAGCCCTGTTCTTTTGCTTCAAGCATTGCTTTATATAAATCATCTTCACTTTTTGGACAAAATGAGATATTGTGGAATTGATACAAATCCAGATAGTCTGTTTTCATGCTTTTAAGAGAGGTTTCTAATTGATTCCAGAATTCCTCCACTTCTTCGGCAGAGCCTTTGCTTGCAAGATAAATGTCTTCACGCACATCCTCTAAAGCATTGCCCAATTTGGTTTCACTGTCTGTGTAGAAATGTGCCGTGTCATAAAAGTCTATTCCATTTTCATATGCATGGAGCAGTATTTCAACCGAATCATCCATATTTCTTCTCTGGATTGGAAGTGCACCAAATCCATTTTTATTTACTTCTAAATTTGTTTTTCCAAGTCTCATTTTAAAAACCCATCATTTTTAATATTGCATACATTATAAAAATAATAATTAATAGTATGATTGCAGTTTTGGCTGAAAAGAATCTTGTCTGTTTGAATTCCTCATCTTCAACATCGCCTGTTTTCATGATTCTTTCCTTTTCAAATGAACATTTCTGATAAATGGCTTCTAAATCCTTTGGAAGCCTTCCATGTTCATTAAGCATATTGATTGTTTTATTCAAATATTTGACGGCTTCCTTATCATCACCTAATCTAACACAACAGAAAGCTGCCTTATAGTTGAAGTTGGTCAATAGTTCCAGGTCATCTACCTGCCTTTCATAGCTTATGCAGTGATTATATTGCTTTAGTGCAGTTTTATATTCTCCAAGCTCATATAATGCATCCCCTTTTGAGTTGTATGCAATCAGCGTTTCCTCATTTTCAAGGGATTTGTCCAGATATTCCAAAGCCTTGTTGTTTTCACCGTTCTTTTGAAGCATTTGGCCTTTGTATAAATCTGATTTAGTGTCCCCGCCGTAGCGCTTTTCATATTCATTGAGATTAGTCAGGGCATCATCATATTTTTTTGCCTGAATCAGCAGTTCAATTTTACCTATTTTAACTTCTTTTTTGGAAATCCGAGGTTTTTCGATAGATGAATATGATTTATATTTCTCCTCTGCCTTATCCATATATTCCAGCGCTTCATCTATTTTGTTTTTATTAAATCTGGATAATGCTTTATCACATATGACATTAATGGAGCGCGGCTGTTTTTCCAGGTATTTGTCGAAATATTTTTCGCCGTAATCTCCATTGTCATGGCTTTCATCATAATACTGATAATACAGACCCTTTTCTTCCAAAGCAGGCAGGTAGTCTTTATCAATCAATAAATCCAGAATAGTCAAATAATCTTCAACTTCGTCCTTCGAATGTCTTTTTTTAGATAGTTTAAATGCTTCCTTATAGTTTCCATCCTGAATGTATAGTTTTGCTGTATCAATAGCATCACTCATTTTTATCTTTCCCTTTTTTTATTAACTACTCTCAGTTTTAATTTTGTTCTTTTTAATTAAAAACATTAAGTATTTTTATATCCTAAATTAAATATTATATTATAATGAAGAGTTCTACTCTGATTACTTATTTTTATTAAAATTAATTGTGATGATTAAATGAATGATTTAGAAGAAATTGTATATAAGCATGCTTTATTGAATGCAGCTAAACACAAAGGAAATGCAAACCCTGGTGCTGTTATGGGCTCTATTATGGCAAACGAACCGGAGCTTAGAAGCAGAGCAAAGGAAATCGGACCTCTTGCAGGAAAAATTGTAGCTCAAGTCAATGCTTTGTCCAGCGAAGAGCAAGCAAGCGAAATGGAAAAATATAATGTTGAAGTTCAGGAAAAGAAGAAGGTTAAGGAAGAAGGACTTCAGGAACTCCCAGGAACTCATGAAAATATTGTTCTTCGTTTTGCTCCTAATCCCAGCGGACCGTTGCATATCGGGCACTCAAGAGCCGCAGTTCCAAATGCGGAATATGTAAAAAGACACAACGGTAAATTAATCTTAAGAATAGAAGATACCGATCCGAAAAGGGTCTATGAAGATGCTTATGAGATGATTCCTGAAGATTTAAAATGGTTGGGAATCAATCCTGATGAAATAGTTTATCAGTCTGACAGGTTTGATATTTATTATGATTATGCACGCCAGCTAATTGAAAAGGGTGCAGCTTATATGTGTACCTGTGACGGTGCAGCCTTTAAAGAGCTTAAGGATAACTGTAAAGCCTGCCCATGCAGGGACAATTCAGTAGAAGAAAACCTTGAATTGTGGGACAAATTTGATACAATGGATGCTGGAGAAGCTGTTTTAAGAGTAAAAACCGACATTAATCATAAAAATCCCGCTATTCGTGATTGGGTGGCAATGAGACTTGTCGATGAAACCCATCCACGTTTAGGCAATAAATACAGAATATACCCTATGATGAATTTCTCTGTTGCTGTGGATGACCATCTGATGGGTATGACTCACGTCTTAAGGGGAAAAGACCATTTGGCAAACAGTGAAAAACAGAAATACCTCTATGACCATATGGGATGGGATTTGCCTGAATTCATTCACTATGGCAGATTAAAAATGGAAGACATTGCATTAAGTACCTCAAAGGCACTTGAAGGTATAGAAAATGGTACCTATAGCGGATGGGATGACCCTAGACTCGGAACTTTAAGGGCTGTTGCAAGACGTGGAATCGATCCTAGAACCATTTACAATCTGATTACCGAAATCGGTGTTAAAATGGCAGATTCAGCTATCAGCTGGAAAAAGATTTACGGATTAAACCGTAATATGCTCGAGCCAATAGCCAACCGTTATTTCTTTGTGGAAGACCCTCAGCTAATTGAAGTTGAAAATTATAATGATGGTGAAGTTGTTGTAGAAAGGCCGCTTCATGCAGACCACATGGACAGGGGAAACAGATTACTTCCTTTTAACGGCAGCGCTTATTTGGCCAAATCAGACATTGCTGATGGCGTATTCAGATTGATGGATGCAGTAAATGTGGATATTAAAGGTGATGAAATCACATATAATTCAACTTCCTTTGAAGATGCAAGAGATCTGAAAGCAAGAATAATTCAATGGGTTCCTGTTGATGATAATGTCAAGGTTACTATAGTGATGGATGATGCATCACTCAAGACAGGCCTGGGCGAAGCTGCATTATGTGATTTGAAAGTCGGCGACATTGTTCAGTTTGAAAGAATTGGATTTGCACGTTTGGATGAAATTAAAGATGATGAATTAATATTCTATTATGCACATAAATAAGGTGGATAGATGACATTATTTACCAATGGATTTGTTAATTTAAAAACTCCCGAGGGCTTTGATCCCATTCCAAATAAGGGAGATTTTGTTGAACTGTCATTAGTCAATACTAAAATACCGATGACTATAAAATTTTCAATAACTCCAACAATGACTGGACTTCCTGGTATTAAGGATGCAATGGAAGAGCAATTGGAAGCAAATCCTAATATAAATGTTGAAACTGCTGATTTCATAGCCATTAATGATGATATTTATTACATGATGATATCATCCATAAAGGCCGATGAAAAAGAAATTAAACGAAACGAATTCATGTTTGTAAAGGATGATAATTTATATTCCTTTGAATTTGTCTATCCTTATGCAGATGCAGAATTGGATGATTTCTATTTGAATATTATTCGTTCAATGGAAATTAAAAGGCCTAAATATATAATATCTGATGATGGCTATAAATTAAATGATGAATAGTCTTTTTGACTATTTTACTTCTTTTTTTTAAAATAAAACCTTGTAGAAACCATATCTAAATTTAAGTAAATATCGATTTGCTGGGTTTTGTTCAATTGTATCCTGATTATTAATTTTTTAGTGTAAAGCAAACCCTTTAAGTGATTTATATATGGTTTGAAATAGATTATTATTTAAGTTTAAAGCCGGCATACGGCTGATGAAAAAAGGTGGTATTAAATTGAAAAATATTGAAAAGGGAAATTAGGTTCCGGAAAACAGATGATTGCTTGAAAATGCTGTTATGGCAACTTAAGAATTAAATCGACAAAAAACGGATAGTATTGTCCTTTGAGTTTTGCTGGTATATTGCATTTCAATCCTCAATAATCCGAACTTAAATTTCCGAATTTAAAAGACTGTTTTAGTAACTATAGATTCGAAAAAGATTATCATGTAAGTTTAGATGATTATAGGGGGTATTGATATGGTGAAAATGGAAAAGGGTAATTTAACTCCGGAAAACATAAAGATTGCTTCAGACAGAAATTTAAATGTTAAAATCTGTTTGAAATGTCATTCCCATAACTCCATTAGAGCTAAAAAATGCAGAAAATGCGGTTATGGCAACTTAAGACTCAAATCCAAAAAACTTGATAGAAAAAGGGATAACTAATATTTCTTTTTTAACATTTTTTTGATTCTGCTGATTGTACTGATCAATCAGCATTCTATTTTTTTTTTAAACATTTTTTTTTCAACGTGACAGAAATAAGCAAATATTATTGATATTCACTTAAATTTTGGCATGGTTTCTACACTGTTAAAAATAATAAAAAAATCTGTCAATAAAATTGACAGAATATTTAATATATCTTTTTGATGTCTTTTGGTTTGATGGTAATGTTTTGTCTTCTGTATCTTACTTTAATGTTATCTCCATTAATGGAGTATACTTTGCTTGAGTAAGTTTCTCCTTCATGGTTGAAGATGATTTCATCCCCTTTACGTAAGACTTCTTCATTATTATTAATGGTTACTTTAAGACTAGATTTTTCAGGTATTTCTTTTATTGGCGGAATACTTTCTTCCTTAACAGGAGCTGCTTCTGCTACATTATTTTTAGCATTGTTAAATACTCTGCGTGTATTTTCCTGTCTTAATTCTTCTTCAGGTGTTGGTTCTAAATAATCAACATGGGTTTCATTGATTATCGGAGCATAATCATCATAATATTCATCAGCCTCTTCGGTGTATGAGTTTACATTTCTGATGAAATCTTCATTTAAATTATCCATTTCATCTTCTTCAGGTTCGGATATTAATTTGTCACGAATATCCTTAACAATACTTGAATTTTTAATGGTGTTTGTAAACTTGGCCAAATCTTTTCTATAATCAAGATCGCTTAACTCTCCGTTTTCATCTTCAAATAAATTGGATGAATCAATTGAACCGCCAAATTCATAATCGTCATCAGCACCAGATAAAATGCTTACGCTATCCTTTTCCACTTTATGCGGAGCTTTTAATGAAGGTTCTTTAATTTCTTCACTTTGAGGTATTGCTTCACTAATGCTTTTAGGTTTTTCCTCTTTGATTTCTTCTTTAACTTCTTCTTTAACTTCTTCTTTTTCTTCTTCAATTGGTAAAGTTTCTTGAACGGTTTTTTCTTCTTCAGGTTCAGAATCTTTTTTAATAACTGCATCAGTAATTGAACTTGTTTCGGAAATTATAGGAATTTCTTCTTCGGATTCCTTTTCATTTGTGGCTGTGTCAATTGCTTCGTTGATGTCTTTTTGGGATGCACTGGATTGCGCATCAGAATCATCTTTTCCTGATGCTTTGATGGATTCAGCGATTTCATGCATTTTTGCAATGCTGCTTTTAATATCGGTAACATCCTGATTTTCTTTTACTTCTTCAATAGGTAGGGTTTCTTCATTACCTTCTTTATTCTTTTTGATGCTTTCTTTAATATCGCTGTTATCTTCAATTTCCTTTTTTATTGTTTTGGATTCTTTTTCTCTTTCATCATCTTTTCTTTTTGATTCTTTTATTAATTCATCGATTGTAAACAAATCTTTAAGTTCATGTTTTTCATTAGATTGCTCGTCTCTATTATTTTGACTCATAATATCTCTCTGGGTCTCGGTTATTGGTTCCTGGAACTTTTTAACATTATCATCATAATTAACTAAAACTTGATTTTGGGATGAATAGCTGATATTTCTATTTGGTATAGTATTTTCATTAGTTTCATGAATAACATATTGATCATATTCGTTATCAGGTTTTGTTTCTTCTTCACGAAGGATTACAGGTGGTTCATCTTCACGAAGGGTAATAGGAGGTTCTTCCTCATTTGAAAAATAGTCTGTAATAGGTTCGTTTGGTTCATCTTCATAATAATATTTTTTTTCATTTTCTTCTGCAACTCTTTCCTGCAATGGGGTTCTGGTTGTTATATCATCAAATTCGTATTCTTCTTCCTCTTTATCCTTAAAGTATAATTTTACTATTATTATAGATACTATACCGATTACAGCTATAACTGCCCAAACTAATAATAATGTATCGTTCATCTTAAATACTTCCTATTTTTCAATTTATTATTATATATTTATCTAAATTCTTTATTATATAGTTTTATATTGTTTTTGAAAAATCATTTTCAGAGTATTATTTTTCTTTTAATGGTTGGATGATCGTTTTTTTGGATAGATAACAGATTATAATGAGTTTTATTAGGTGATTTTCTGAGACTTTTTCATGAAAGATATTTTG
>JAEIGA010012225.1_pt1 | contig 13022 bp, 18 predicted proteins | sample 9270691 | NCBI WGS metagenome assembly JAEIGA01 (sample SAMN17057246, study PRJNA624740) | gut metagenome | biome: biome; isolation source: fecal sample | host: Bos grunniens | place: China: Xizang | collected 2019 | reverse complement strand
CGAATACGCACCGCCGGTAGATTTATAAGTAATGATATTGCCATTAACGGCATTACCTGTTAGGCTCGCTATGCTCCACGTTACTGTGATCTTCGCATACGTTCCAAACTGTGAAGCAGTTCCTCCGCTATCGCACCGTTCAGCCGTAATGCTGATGGACGGCTTGGTATAAGCACTCGCCGATTTAGTAGTTGTCGCCGTTGCCGTTCTGCCTCTGCTATCCGTGATCGTAGCCTTAATATAGGTCGTCGCCGTGGTAATAGGGCTTGTCATGGTATAACTCTGCGAGGTGGCAGAACTCGTCGTAGAAGCGGTATAAAGCACCGCTCCGCTTGCGTTTGTCTCCCTTACTTCCAGGGCATAGGATACGATAGTTGCTCCACCATCGCTGCTTACAGACCCTGTAACTGGGATAGTTAACTTGGAGTAGTCAATGATGAACGGAGTAATAGCAGATATGTTATCCGTTACCGTTCCTATGCTGATAGATGGCACATAGGTAGCTGGTACTTGAGCGGAAATAGTATATTGTTTTGCAGCATAATACGTTGAGCTTTTTTTGCTCTGAATTGATATGCTGATAGATTTTGCCGTAGACGTTGTTGTCGTTGCTGATAAGTCCGGCACCGTCCACGTTGTACTCGTGCCAGTTCCTTCGTATATCGTTGTAGTTGTATCGTCGTAAGACGCCGTTATCTTTACACCGCTTGTAGCAACATTCGCCTTACTGATGGTAAGCGTAATGCTATTGCCCATCGTCGGCGTGGTGCTGGAGAAAGATATGGTAGAGTATACGTTGATAGTAGGCAGAGAGTAGCTTGTATTAGCAAGCGTTAACGTTTTTGTGTTAAGAACGTTGGTGCTGCCCTGCCTTGTGTAGTAGCTGACAGTTACAGACGCACCGCTGGAGAACGTGCAACCGCCAGCCGTTCCGTGTGTAATAGTCTTGCTGCTTGAGCCTAATGTTCTTGTATATGAGGCAGAGTATGAGCTTTCGCTTCCACTATTCGTTCCGCCGTTGCCGGTAATACTCCATGAAGTTACCTTGCAAGGGATAGCGTCGCCAGAGCAGGAAGCTCTGACAGACATTGAGACAGTAGAAGTATTATTAGTGCTACTCTGCGTATATGAAGTTACAAGCGTAAACGTTATCGTGCCAAGGAGATTTCCTCCTGATGAATAGTACGATGATGATACGCTGCCTATAGTTCTACTTGACGGTACTGTTGCCATATATTACCACTTTCTAAAGAAGCACAAAACCGTGCCGGAAGAAGTCTGCTCTATCGCCCAGTCCTGGACGCCTAAACCCTTATCGCACTCAAAACGTGTTGCCGTTGCTTCTGCGACCTGTTCGCCTTCTACATATATTCTCATACCATCTTCCTGAAATGCCGTGTAGGAAGTCGGCGGCAGCGTGTCCTGGCTCGTTACTCTTACTTCTTGTGCAGCTGCGTCCACTTGAAAGTGGATCATATCAGTTTCAAGGCGTGTTGTCCTTGTACCTAATATATCCAGCAAGCCCTCTTGTCTGTTTACGGTAGAGTTAATGGAAACTACCGCCTTTTCCAAAGGGTCTACAATAACGCTCGTTTCTGCCTGTTCGCTTGTCTGCAGCTGGCAGTCATAACCACCTAACCAGTCGCCGAAGTATTCCCACGCTTCATTTACAAAGGTGTTATATCCGCCTATGCTGATTAACTGCCCTGCTCTTGCTCCTACTATCGGTGCGTCTTCAACTTTTACGTTGTAAAACTCCATACCGATAATATTGTCGCCAAAAGCAGCTATTCTATCGTATGTATTTGAATCGTCGCCAAAGAATACGTTTGTTTCTGACAGATAAAGAGTGTCTCCTATATCAGAGCCGTATTCGTATTTGTTTACTCCGTTATCCCACACTATACGAGAAATATAGTGTCTTCCGCCTAAAGCAAAGTCTCCGCAGTCTTCAACGTCTATACTATCCACAGGGTCTTTGCTAAAACCATAAAAGCTTATTTGTGTACCTTCGCAGATAGCATATCCGCCGTACGCTTCTGCCATCATTCCTATAACGTCTCTTGCAGTTGTAAAGCCGTCCCATGCAAACGCATAAGAGTAAAGCGAATCGGCGTTGCTCAAATTATGCGTCATATTCAGCTCTGTGCATATTGCTTCCAATGCTGCACCGGCAGTTGTCTGTGTTGACAGATCAATTACCTTATTCAGAAGCACCATATAGTCTACTAAATGCAGCTGATAAAACGTGTCGTCTGTGTCGTCTACGTTGTCAACAAGCATTGTAACTGTGCTTTGGTCTGGGTGCGTAAAAGAAACGGAAGACGGTATACTTACGATACCGTCTTTTAGAATTTCCATTGTAGCTGATCTGCAAATTGTCTCGCCTAAAGCAAACGCTTCGCCGAATACAGTAGTATTCAGTTTTGCTCCTATAACGTTGTCTTCGTTAATGGAAACGCCGTCAAACATTACGTCTAAACTCATCGTCTGCCCTCCACGAAGTTAAACGACACAGTATAGCCAATGCCTAACTGCGTTTTAACCTGATTATATGACAGTTTAGAGATATATCCTCTTAATACGTTTGTGTATGTAGAAGACGATGGAGAACGGAAACGGATATAGATATTGTTTGCTGACCTTACCGTGTTAATGAGATCGTATGCGTCTGCTTCTGGTATCCAGTTAAACTCTAACGAGATTTTTTCCCATTTATAACCTACCACCTTGCGGTAGATATTCCCATTAACTACTGAACGGTAGCTATTAACGTCCAGGTCTTCAAGAGAGCCGTTCATTGTAATTGGCTGCGGTAAGTTCGTAATCCATGTAGTGCCGTTTGTTGAGTATTCAAAGTAAGCCATTAGATCACGCTCCTACCCATTATTCTGTTCTGTTTGCGAATGTTGTTAATGACGACAGAAGAGAGAACAGTTCCGTCAACAACCAACTGAATAGTTTGATTACTATTCTGCATAGCCTCTTCAACACCACGCTTAATACCTTCAATGATCTGCTCATTATTTGCTACCGCCGTTTTATTACCGAATGAGCCTATCATTTCAGCTCCATTCTCGTTTGCAACGAATAACTGCCCTCTGTCTACCATACCGCCACCTGCGAGCTGCGGTACATTCCATCTGTTCAAATATCCAAGATTTATGCCAGGAATTTTATTCAGAACGGATATGACGCTATTAACCATTCCAACAAAACCATTAACGATTTTGCCTAAACCGTTCAAGATCATCTGTAACGCTGGCTTAAATGCCTTGTTGTAGATATTGGTAATAGAGTTTTTAATAGGGTTGAATATCTTGTTTTCTACCCAGGATAATACCGCAGTAAAAGCGTTTTTGAAGCCGGAAACGAACCTATTAACGGCGTTAATTACTGCCGTTCCTATTGCTGGAATAATGCTAACAAGTATGCTATGACCTTCTTCCCTTGCTCTTCTGAAACCGGAGATAAAGCCCTCAATAAAACCAGCAACCGCAGAAACGACGCCAGATATTAGCCCAGAGATAAATGCAAATACACCGCCAACTATTGTTACAATACCTGCAAGACCTGTCTGCACAAGCATTATCGGTCCATAATAGATAGCAGCAATAAGACCGCCGATGAACTCTAACAAGCCCTTCAGCAGCTCTAATAAGCCGTCTATGAAGTCTTCGCCTGATGATTTTTTTCTACCGCCGCTTCCTTCTTTGGTAGTTAAGTTATTTATCTCGTCAAAACTTGCAAGCTGACGTGCAGCCGCTTTTGCCGTTGTCTTCACACCTTTGCTGATTCCAGCTAAATGTTTAGCTATGGAAGCTATCATGCCTGCTATCCAGTCCAATATAGGCTCTAAAAAAGACGCTACTGCGTCCATAAAGTATTGCACGGAAGCGGTAAGATTTTCGTTCCTCGCTGCGATCTGCTTAATGAAGTAGTAGGCACTTCTTAAGCCTAACAGACCACCGCCTATAGCTTTCCAGTTAATCTTACTTAAAATACTTCCGGCTGATTTAGATACGGCGGTTGCAACTTCTTCGGCAATATCTGGAGATACAGTTGTTTTTGCTGCTATTGCTTCCAAGACGTCTGGTCTGTATTTTTCAAGTCCAGCACCCTTCAAGTTCCGCAATAGTGCTTGTAGGTCTTCTAACGACTGTGTAGATAAGTCCGGCAGACCAGTCGGCTTTGAAAGGTTACGCTTATCAGATTTTGGAGCAAGGCTCTTCTTGTTGATTTCGTCTACCTTTTTTTCTACTGTTTCCAGCTGCTTAATCGTCTTGTCTACGTTCTTCGTTTTCGCCGTTATTGTTACTTCTGTATTGTAAGGCATTTTCAAACTCCTTATTATGCCGTTCAACAAACTTAAGGAAAGCCATTTTTTCTTCGTTCTGCCGTGCTTTTTCCTCTGCCTTGATTTCTTCCTTAAACAGGTCTGGGAAAGCCTCGTAGAGCGTTAAAATCTTTGCTTTATTGCTTATAAGTCTGCTAACGAACATAGCAGTTAAGGAAGCTTCGGCATATACCATTGAAGCAGTTTGCTGAAGCTCCCTTTTTTGTTTAGTAAAGTACGCATTTATGACTGCTTGCACTTCTGCAAACGTCATATCGTAGAAGTCAAAGATGGATATACCACATTGAAGTGCTAACGGTAAGAGTTCATCAACTATTTTCTTCACGGACTAAACCGCAGTCTCTGAAAAGATTTACTACGTCCATGAGCAGTTTATTAAGGTCTGCACCATCTTCCGCCCACATATTTATAACGTCGTCTCTTTTAATGCCGTGATTAAGCGGCAGCAAAGACTGGTGTACGATAGTGATAAGATCGTCAATTTTAGGCAGCTTCTCATTCTTAATTACTGTAAGAATGTTCAAAGGGTTTTCGCCCATTTTACGTTCAAGTTCCAGGCAGCCGTTAATATCAAGTCTTGCCTGATACTCCTTACCTGCGTAATTCAATGTAGTAGTCTTCATTTATCCTCCTTATGCTGGGTTAGTTACTGTCATGGCACTATTGATAGCAATAGTGCAGACGAATGTTAAAGGCTCGCCTACGGCTACCTCGTTTAACTTGACAGATACATAACCGCTGAATGAAATTTTTGTAGTGTCTGGTAATTCGATCTGCAGATACAGAAGAGTGCTGCTATCGTCATATCCCTTGAGAACACGGAAACTATCTGTCGCTTCGCCGTTAGCATAAAGGAATGTGCACTCAACACTCTGGCTATCTGCCAGACCTTTAATGTATCTTCTTCTATTGTCCGCTAAAGTTGTTACTTCTACGGTCTCTGCGTCGCCGAATAACTCACCAACGGACTGCAAGTCCGGCAGGTTTGTGTAGGTAATAGGTGCTGATCCCGAAGTTGAATAACCAAGTTTAGCTCCCTTGCTTAAAAGTCCACTTGCCATTTTATACCTCTGTTATTTCTTCTAAAGCTACTGAATCGTAGCTTAACACTTTCTTCATTAAACCGTTATCCAATACTATATCCTCTGTGCCGCTCCGTACTAAACCATATTGGCTTACCAGTATATCTACTTCGTTGCTGATCTCGTAAAGGTCTGGCAATTCCATAGCCCAGACAGTAACCCTTAATGAGATATTGCTATATCTCATGGTGTCGCCCTGGACTCTCTTACTGTCTGTGATAACGTACCACGATAAACACGGTACGCTTACCGGCTCTGCCGTGAAGTATTCCCAATACGCTGGCAGCGTCATGCCGTCAAATGTAATGACGTTATTCAACATTGTTTGCATTGTCTCGTAGATATTAAACACCCTTAAACTCCTCGCCAAAAATCTCGTATATCTTCTTTGCGTTCTCTTTAAGAGCGTTTTCTAAATACGGCTGGGGCTTCTGCCCTCTTGTCCTTATCCACTTATTACCTTCTGCGTCCATAAAGCAATTTTTCTTTTCCGGAGACCAATACTTTTCGGCATAAGCACCTCTGACGATATACGCCCACGGCGTCTTTCTGCCGTTCCCATTCTTTGCGTGAATACCAGTTCCGTATTCAACGTACATAGCATAGGGGTTATTCGTTCCAATATGCTCTACGTTTCCCTCACGATGATGGGAAATGCTTCCTTTAAGAATTGCATATACCGAAGGGCACTTCTTCTTTGCTTCTGCTTCTACAAGTCTGCCGGAGCGTTCTAACGCACTATAGATAAATTCCTTGTTACGCAGTTTTGTAATTAAGACGGTAAGATCGTTCATATTTTCTTCAAATACAGTTGTGCAAACCGTGTTGAATTTATCGCCCTTACGATCTGATACTTGCTATCGGTACTTTCTAAAATCTGCCCTGGCTTACAATGAACGTACCAGGTTATGCAGAAAGCGTCGCTATCTGCTGCTCTTGGCTCGCCAGTAGCTTCTACATAATTGCTCTCCATAATGTTGAGGCTTAATGTAGTTATTGGCATATTAGAAAATACTTTCTGCCCATACGCTCCTATTTCGGTAGCGTCGTAAAGGTTATACTCTTTATTATTCCTATGATTAAGCAACTCGCACCTTCTTGTACTTCATGATACGGCGGTTTAGTTCTTTTGGATAACCATTTATATATGTTTCAGAAGACCCACTGAACGACGCCGACGAATCGCCCTCCATACCTAAACGGTGATATTTAATAATAGCCATCTGTATGACAATATTCTTCATTGAGGTATCTTCATCAAACGTTTGCCCAGTGGTGTCTTCAAACTCGGCGACGGCGTCGCCCAGAATAGCCGTTAATAAACTATCCTGGGCATTGTCGCTTACGTTCAAGTAGATTTTGAGTAGTTCTAACATAGGCTACTCCTTTCAATTATTACGACGCTACTGTTACCTGTGTTGCAGCCTTTGGTGCTTTGTCTAATGAGTAAGCGATAGCGTCTACCTTATCGCTTGGTACGAGGTTAGCAGCTGCCGTGCCAGTCCATGAACCACTTGACGGTGTAGCTTCAAAGGCGAGAACGCCATTGACGTATGCAGCGACCTTGTAGCAGTCTGTTCCGCAAGTTCCGGCGATGGTCTTTGCGTTCTTGGTGTAAGTTGTAATAGCACAAGCAGTTGACTGTGCAGGTGCTAACTTAACGACCTTGTTTTCATCGGTTAAGGCAACAACGGCTACCTTGCGGAGATACAGGTCATTCTTTCTTGTGTTAGGGTCTCTGTCCTGTTCAGCCTGGACGCCCTTCTTGAGGAAGAGAGTTACTGCTTCTCTGTTGACTAACAGAGCAACGTGGTCTGGTACTGCAGCAGAAACGATAACCGGTGCACCGGCTACTGATCCAATATATCCAGTTCTTGCGAAGCCTTCGCTATACTGTAATGAATCAAGCAGCTGCTTGCGGAAGTATGCTCTGTCAACCGGAGAAATAAGAATAGAATAGCCCTGCTCGTTCTCGCCCAGCTTTGATAAGGCGTCAACGATCTTGCCGAACAGGTAGCCACTTGTAGCAGTTGAGAAGTCGCACTCAACACCCAAAGAAGCCTTCTTCATTTCAATAATGGCTTTCTTGGTAAAGTCGTTAGCCATCTGGTCTGCCATGCCAGCCAGAATTGTATCAACGACCATAGGGTCTTTCATCGCTTCTTCGTCGTAGTATGAGCCTTTGCCCTGTGTAACACCTACAACGTAGTTCTCGCTTGTGAATGATGATTCAAAAACGGTACTATTTCCAACGCCCATAGCAAGGTCTTCTACGTCGCCGGTTGCGTGGTATTTGTGAATTGTCTTAATCATGCCAGGATTCTCTGTTAATGAGTAATCGGCAGTTACATAATTGTTGATATTAACTCTTGTTAAAAGTAAGGACTCCAGCCTGTTTTCAAGCACGAAGTTCTCATAAACCTGATTTGCCATAAAGCCTCCTATTTGCTAAATAATTGTTTATAAAGTTCTGGCTTATTCTGGTAGAGTTCCTGCTGCTCTTTTAATGACATTTTCATTACTTCGTCTTTAGTAAGAGCTTTAGCACTACCAGAAGCCCCTGGTGTATAACCGATCTGTTTTTTAACGGCTTCGGCGACGGCGTCCTGAATGATCTTCGTTACCGTCTTAATGTTTGCTTTTGTCGTCTCTGCTTCCGGAGCAACAACAAAATCGGCTAACTGAACAGGCATACCGGCTTCCGCAAGAATTTTAACGGCGACGTATTTATTCTCATTAAGAGCCAAAATACGCTCACGTTCCTGTAAGTCTTTCTCTTTCTGCTCAAGCTGGTACTTTGCTTTTTCGCTTTCGTCCATGGCAGAGAGTTTGGCAGCTTCGCTCATTTCTTTTTCTTTCTTCTTGAGTGCCTGCGTTACTCGTCTGTCGCCTTCGGCTTGCAAAAGAGCGTCAACTTCTTCCTGGGTGTAAGTCTTTGCTTCTGTCTGTTCGTTTGTTTTGTTTTCTTCCATTTTCATTTCCTTTCCCTCAAGTTCTTTCGCCCTTGAGTTAATTTAATGCTATGTAGACGCACCGGCAGTTAGGGTGATCTGGAAGCATTGGAAGCGTTTCTAACGTATACTCTTTGTCTATGAACTGCTTGCAGCTTTCGCAGAGCCGTTCATCGTCCGTTACGTCAATGCCGAAGAGTGTTACGCCTTCACTAATGTAAGTATTCAACGCTGCACTATTGAAAACTCTGTTTGCTTCTGTTCTGATAAGCCGGTTGGCTTCCATATAGCCAACGTTAAAGTCTTTCATGAGTGCCTCTTCCAGCTTCTGCGGATATTCGCCGCCTATAACAAGGCGTATCATATCCTTTTCAATTCGCTCCTGAATAGCGTCCAGATTTTTCCATATCCTTACCGAATACGTCATGCCCTTAAAGTCTGCGTTTACTATTGCCTGTGCTTGCTGATCTGTGAATAAGTTCCAGTCAATAGTGCTGACTTCACGGTTAACTAACTTGCATATCTCGTCAAGCCGTTCCGTAACTATCTGATTAGTCTTTTTCTTCAGCTTGTCAATGATAGCATTTAGCTTATTAAAGCGGTATATCTCTGTTCTTGTGAGTGTCTGGGGGTTTTTGAACAGATAGTGTTCAAGTTCTCTCATTAGTTCCTCGTAAGCCCATCTATATACCGCTTGTAAATCTTTGTTATTGAGCTGAAATAGCCTTTTTTCAAGCCATCTCGTCGTGTTCGTGTTCTTCTTCGCCATAAATGTTTAACTCACTATCACGGCGTTTTAACTCTGCTTCTGCGTCGTCTACGAACGGCAGCAAGCCCAGCAGCGTTTCATCAGAGACAATGCCGCTTAACTTCGTTACCATATCTACGCTTTCGGTATTGTCCGTAGGCAGGTTGCGGTTAAACTGCATTTCTACTTCTGTAATAATCTTATCTGGGTTAATTGCTTTCTCTACTACGCCGATAAGCTCTATACGTCTTAATAAGCCCTTTTTGAAGTACGATTCCTTAATAGCACAGACGTTTTCCATGCCTAAAAGCCTGTACTTGATAGCAATTCCGCTCATAGCGGTAATATCGCTTGTTAAGTCTACGCAGCCGCTAAACTTATAAATATCGTCGTTTAAGCGATCTTCAATATTTTTACTGTAAGTGTCGTTAACGTCTTTTACTAAAAATTTAGCGTCGCTTTCGTCGTCCAGGAGCAGAAGCCTGTTTGCTTTCATGGTGGAAAGCGTTTCGTCGTCTGCTTCTCCTATGCCCTTTAAGACTAAATAGGAATCGGCAAACTGATCCATGTCGTTAATGCTATCGCTTACCGTTCTGTCGTATGCGTCTATTAAGCTGATAACGCCCTGGAAGTCGCCCATTTCTTCCTCATTGTTTTTATAGATAGAAATAGGTACATATCCCTTGAAGCCGTGCAGCTGCTCGCCCATATAGTCATAACCGCCACCGGCTACGCTCTTATAGTATGTGATACTATCCCTTGAATAAAGCTCAATATAGGTTGTATTAGTCAGCTCTACCAGGTCGTAGTTATTATAAAAACGGATAACATATAATAACTCTTCTTCCAGCGTGTCGTCATAAATAGGTATGCAGCCGATCGTATCTAAACGCTTAAATCTGATCTCACCGTAAGCGTCAACATATACAAGCTCATAGCCTGCCCCATAAATAGAAGCGTCTTTCTCTATGCTGATATTTTCGGCGGCTTCGTCGTTATACCTGAAAATATCGTCCATACTTGCCTGCATATTGTCGTCAGCAAACCTATATTTTACAGGGTTTCCCATAAAATACGCCGTCATAGTATTGGTAATATAGTTAGCATAGCCGTGTACAACTCTGTTGTTAGGCTTGCTGCTATCTGTCATTACTCGGTTTAATATATCGTGCTGCCCTTCGTAATATGCTTTCAGCTTTAACTGTTTAGGCATTTTGTTTATAGAGTAGTCCGATATATACGCCTGTATGCGTTCAGGCGTCATTAAAATATCTGCGTTCTGTCTATACATTTTAACCCCCTACAAGCCTAAAACTGATTTAGGCATTGTCCTTAGTCCTGGCTTAATAATTTTCTGCATGGCGTAGCGTAAAGCGTCGCACAGATGGTTATATTCGTCTTGCGGCTCGTTTATGTATTCGCCTGTTTTCTTGTCTTTCTTCCAGGAATAGTTTTGTAATTCTGTTATCATGTTTTCGCACTTCGGCGACACGATAATGCGATATTGTTGTAATAGGTCTATGCCCCACATTATAGAGCCTTGCCCCTTTACGGCTGGCTTTATATGGTCTATGCCGTTTCTTTTTATCTCTTCTATGCTCTTCTGCTCTGCTGCGTCTGCGTAAATCGTCTCTTTTGCGTAGCCTCTGTATTTTATCCACTTGGCGATACTGTCGTTAAGCAGCCCAGGCTGGTATAGTTCATCAAATATATATATCTGCTTTTCGGTGGTGTTTACCTTTGCCGCTACAAAGGCGGAAGGGTCATTTATATATCCAAAGTCCAGACCGAAAACGGCGGTATTATATGCGAAGTCCTGGCGGTCTTCTATAGTCCAGTTAGTGAAGACTGTTTTATCTAACGAGCAGAACTCGCCCAGGGCATAAACCCTATAATACAAAGGGTTTGTGTTTATAAGGCTCTCCAGCTTTGCGACGTAGTCCGGTGTTAAAAACTTATTATCTTTATATGTGCTTTTGTGGACTACGCTGCCAGGCTCGTGTTTTGCGTGGAAACGCTGGTAAACCCAGTTAGCACGGCTTACAGGGTTATAAGATAAATATATCTGGTTTCCCTTTGTCCTTGCCCTGATACGCAGCAGCAGCTGGTCGTACTCGTCAGCGTTTGCCAGCTCCGTGGCTTCTTCTATCCATAAATCTGAAACGCCTTCTATACTCTTTATTTTTTCCGGATCGTCAAGCCCCTTGAAAATGAATTGCGAGCCGTTCGGCAGCGTAATAGTAAAATCGCTTTTGTTAATGCTGCAGTAAGTATATATTCGCCATTCGGCGAGCAGATCGCACACCAGACGCCAGCAGCTCTCTCTTATACTCGCAAGCGTCTTTCTGATTACCAGAACACGGCGAGCAGATCGCAACGCTTTTATAATTAGCTTTTGTGCTACGAAATGAGACTTTCCAGAGCCTGCTCCGCCGTAATATATCTCTATCCGGCTGCCGTAGTCCTCCAGGTATGGAAAAAAGGCAGGGTTGAAAAGGTCGGCGGATAGTTTAAGCTTCATGCGTTGGCGTGATTTCTATTTCTATATTATTAAGCGTGATTTCTTCCGCTGGCTTCTCGCCGATGGTGTCTCGCAGCACTTCAAACGCTTTTACGTTGCCCTTTTTAGCCTGGCGTACTAATTCCGCCGTTACTTCTTCGGCGTTTGTGCTGCCGTTCTCCGTCTGCTGATCTAACAGAATACGGAGCAGCTCGCCGAGTCTCTTTTTTTCTGCTCTTGCCTTGCCGGAAGCGACGCCCCCAGCTCTGCCCAGGGCTCTCGCTTCTTTCTCGCTTCTTACCGGCTTTAAGTTTTTTTCGTTTGCCATCTTTTCCGCCCCTTTCCGCTTTGTTGTTGCTTTCTGCTTGTAGTTTATCGCACAAATAAAAAGCCCCTTTAATGGCTTCTTTTACGCTTCTAATATAACACGCTTACGGCTGAAATAATATGAAATAATTTTTTTCTTTTTTTCTTCTTTTTTTTCTTCAAAAGTCTTGCACAAGACACTTAAAAGGTGTAATATATAATTGTAAAAGGAAAGAGAAAAGAAGCCCCAGGGCTGCCACCCTTAAGGCTTCCGGCTATAAGCTAACCGCTTAAATTATAGCCTATCTCTTCCCAAATAGAAAGAGAGAGGAAAGAAAAAAAATGTTAAAAACTAATTCAAAAAAAGCACGCTTAAACGTTAGGGCTTACGCCCTCCAGTCCGTCAGCTTTGACGATTACGGCTACAACGATATTACAGACGCAGCAGCAAAGGAAAATTGGCAGACTTTCGCCAAGACCTTAACCAAGGTAATTAAAAGCGAGAAAGCCCACGACGTCGCACGCTGGTACGGCTGTATAACCCCTGCGATCTTCAAGGACTGGCTGCAGGGCTTACCGTTCAGCATTGGCGATTACTTCTACAACGTTTCAGCCGTTGAGCTGCTGGGCGATATTCTGGAAGAAACCCAGGAAGAACGCAGCCGCTACACCGAAGAGCAAGCAGAGGAGCGTTTAACAATTATGCTATATCGTGAAATTGTTAATTGCAATTTAGGGCAGCAGATTTAGGAGGGGCGGAAATGTTAAGGGCTAAAGAATGTAATTACTCTGTAACCGTTAAGACCATCACCAAAAGCGGCAGCCGTGAAGACCTCTTCGCCGGCTACCGTAATATAATAGAAGCTCTCCAGGACGTCGCAGACTGGCAGAGAATGGACGAGCAAGAAGGCTATCACCGTTACGGCTGGCTGATCTCCTACACCATAAAAGACCTGCACACCGGCGAGCGGTACACCATCACCAAGAAGCCAGGCGAAAGCCCAGAAATAAGCTATCAGGCGTAAAATCACAAGGGGCGGAAAATCACACCGCCCCAAAATCACAGAAAGGAAAAAAT
>JAEIGA010012224.1_pt1 | contig 13023 bp, 18 predicted proteins | sample 9270691 | NCBI WGS metagenome assembly JAEIGA01 (sample SAMN17057246, study PRJNA624740) | gut metagenome | biome: biome; isolation source: fecal sample | host: Bos grunniens | place: China: Xizang | collected 2019 | reverse complement strand
TAAAAAAAAGAGCTTGACAAACAATTTTTTAGGAGGTATAGTGAAGGTAGTAATAGGAAATTATTACTAAAAATATCTTTAAGGAGTTGTTTAATATGAAATTATGGGCAAAGAATAAGAATTTAAGTGGTGTTAGTTGTAGTAGATTTAGAATTGAAAAAGATTCTATTTATTATGTTGAAAAGATTTTTACTACTTTTGAAGTTTTAAGAACTTGGTTATTTTGTTTTAAAGACCATAAACCTTTGTTAATAAAAGATTGTTTATCTTTTGAGAAATACAAAGAATATTTGGAAACAGAGGAAGTTAGTGGTATTAAGTTTATGATTAATTTTAATGAGGAAGAAGTTAGATTAAATGTTATTATAGACACTAATGAAGTGGTAATAGCAACTGATAGTTCAGCAATTTTGAAAGAAATTGTTAATTATATAAAATAAAAAATAGGAGGAATATCCAATGAAAAAGTTTAGACTTTTAAGTTTAGTAGTATGTATTTCTCTCTTGTGTATGGCACTTACAGGTTGTGTAGGTACTGTTACAACAACAGAGATTAATGCGGATGGTAGTGGTAGTTTTACATTTAAGGCAGGTTATACTAAGGAAGGTTTAGAAATGTTAAATAGTATGGCAGAAGAAGGTGGAACACCTATTGATATTAATACTTTAACACCTTTTGTGTATAATGGCACAACTTATTATGGTGAGGTAAGTGATTCTACAACTTTTGCTTCTTGTGAAGATTTTAATAAGAAAATAGTAGAAGTAGTAAATGGTGTAGATAATATGTCTATGAGAGAAGATGCTTGTGTTTTAACAAAGTTATCTGATGGCTCATTTACATTAAAATTTGGTGGTGAAGTAAATACAGGTTCAGAAGATGTCAGTTCTATGGCTTCAACACCTGAAGAACAACAGGTTATTGAAGAAATGATGAAAGATTTTATAATGGCATTTGAATTTAAGTTCCCTTATCCTGTAACTCAAACTTCAACAGAGAAAGTAGACGGTGTAGTTATAAATGGTAATACAGTATCATTAGAACTTATTAAGATTTCTACTTATTTTGGTGAACAAGGAAAATCAGAAGGTTGGGTTGAATTTTTAGCAAAAAATACAGGAAGTACAACTGAACAACCACCTGTTGTAGATATGCCAGAACAGGGGCAGCATACAATAGTAGCACCAAGTCCTTTTGATGATGTACATTATACAGATTGGTTTTATACAGCAGTAAAGAAAATGGCTGATATAGGTATGGTTGCAGGTGTAGGTGATGGAAAGTTTAATCCAAATGGTAAAATGACTTATGCTGAATTTGCGACTATTGTTGCAAGAGCAAATAAAATGGAATTAGGTTCAATAAATGGTTATTGGGCTGGAAAAGCAGTAGAGTATGCAAGAGATTGGACATTTATTAAAGATTTAGGTGATATTACTCCTGCAAATTATGATGTTCCTGTACCTCGTGAAGTTGCAGTAGCAGGTGTTTATAGAATGTCAAGAGCATTTTTAAAAGATAAGGACACTTCTATTACAGAATTAAATATTCCTGATTATTATTCAATAGATGAGGCTTATAGAAATGATATTTTATTTGCTTATCAGGCGGGTTTATCACATGGTTCAGATGATAAAGGTACATTTAATCCAAAGTCAACTTTGACAAGAGCAGAACTTTGTCAGTTGCTTTATAATGCAGGATTTACATTAAATTAAGATAAATAGTAAAAAGAGTGTGTTTTAACACACTCTTTTATATTTTAAAACATAGTTTGTATTCTTATGGACATATATAGTAAATGGTATGTAATAAAAAAATATATTAAGTGTATTATTAAGAAAAAAGTTTTTATATATTCTATTGATTTTTGTAGTTTGAAAGTGAGGTTATTTTATGATATGTAAAAATTGTGGTACTTATGTTCCAGATAATGCAGATAAATGTCAATCTTGTTATATGCCTATTGTAAGAGATGAGCAGTCAAATAAATTGATAACAAATAGGAATATATCAAATGAAATCGTAGAAGAGCCTATTATAATAAAACAGCCAGTTATAGTTGAAAAGGCAATTATAGTAGAACAACCATTAGTAAATGAACAACATATTATAGAGGAAGTAGTTGAGTATTCAGATGAAGTGGATGAAGTTGAGGAAGTTTTGCCTACAGCATCATTAAAAATAGAAAAAAAGAAAATAGAAACAAATAAAGTTTTATTGATAGTAGGTATAACTTTTGGTGTTTTATTGTTAATAGGTGCTATTGTCGCAGGAATTATGTTGCTAACTATATCCAATATGGAAGTAGAGGAACAAAAGGAAGTAAATATAAAAGAAGAAATTGTATATGAAATAGAAGAAGTAGAGAAGAAAGAAGAAAATGTAAAAAAAGAAGATAAGTATATTGAGAACGAGATTGATGAAGAGGAGAAAGAAAATTCTGAAAAAGAAAAAGATACTGCTTTAATAGGTGAACATTTAACTTTAGAAATAGATGGTAAAGGTAAAATAAAATCAAATAGATTTGCAAAAGGTTTAAGAATAGAAGATGAAGTACTTATAGAGGGGTATTATTTACCAATTGGTGTTTATTCTATAAGTGGTGATGGTGTATGGGATTTATTAAGACCATTTGGTGAGGGTAAAAATAGAAAATGGGATTCCATTGGAACAATAGAATCACAAGAAGATAATTTGGTTTATTTATCTTATAGTGATAAGGAAATGAAAATGGATATGGAGTATAGAATAGGAAAAGTTTTGGCTAATAGTTATATTGTAGAAGTAGAATTGAATGAGCCTACTTATTTTACTACATATGGAAAAGAAGGAATATTGAATATAGAAAAGATAAAAGAATATGAAAAACCTGTTATAAAAGAGGATAATAGTATAGAATTGAAAGAGGAAGAAACAACAAAAGATTTAGATAATAGTAAAATAATTTGTGAATATATAGTAGGTTTAGGAGTTATAGATAATGATTTTACAAGAGAAATTAAAGTAAGTGGTGAAGAAAAATATGGTTATGTAATACCTAAAGGAACATATCGTGTAGAGGGTGGTACAAAAGATGCTTATTTAGTATTGGTAAGAAATATAAAATATGAGGGTAAAAAACAAAATATAGAATATGGAGCAATAGAAGTATCAGATAAGAATGTAAGTTATTATTTATATGATACTAAATATATTGCAAGTGAAGATGATTTACCTTTAAGTATTTTACAAGAAGAGGGTAAAAGTGTTATAATAGAATTTGAAAATGATATTTTTGTTCATCCTGACGGAAGAAATGGACAGATAAAATTTACGTTGGTAGATTAGAGGTTTTAATTTTGGGGATTAAAGAAATTTTTGATGATGAAAGATTTTTTAATAAATATTTGGAGTTAAGAGATGATAAAAATAATTATAATGACTTAATAGAACAACCAATTATATTTTCTTTGTTAGGTGATATAATAGGTAAGTCTATATTAGATATAGGTTGTGGTTATGGAAGTACAACTATAAGATTATCAGAATATGGAGCAAGTAAGGTAATTGGTATAGATGCTTCTAATAAGATGATAATGAAAGCTAATATTGAAAATAAATTAGAAAATATAGATTATAAAGTATTAAATGCAGTAGATTTAAATTTATTAACTGATAAATTTGATATTGTGGTGAGTTGTTTAGCAATACATTATATAGAAAATATAGATAAATTATTTAAGGACATTTATAATATCTTAAGTGATAATGGTACATTTGTTTTTTCTATGGAACATCCTATTTTTACTGCTTCAATTGATAATACTTCTCGTAAGTGGTTATATAATCGACGAGGTGAGGTGTCAGGTTTTATACTTGATAATTACTCAAAAGAGGGTGTAAGAAAATCAAATTGGCTGAATAAAGATTTGATAAAATATCATTATAAGACTTCTACAATAATAAATAAATTAGTTGAAAATGGTTTTGTAATTGATAAGTTGGAAGAGCCTTCACCAACAAGAAAAATGGTAAAAGCATTAAGTAAAGCAGAACATGAAATACATAGACCTGTATTTTTAATAATAAAATGTCATAAAAATTAGAGTGTTTGTTATTCAAACACTCATTTTATTTTAATTTTTGTTACCTCCTAATTGACAAATATTTAATTATGTGGTATAATAACTATAATTCTTATTTTGGAGGCGGTTTGTTTGAAAAAAATTATAGAAATTTTTAAGAAATTATTTGTAAAAATAAGTAATTTAAAATTTGTAAAGGTATTGGCAGAAAGATGGAATAACTTAAAATTTATTAAGAATCTAAAAGAACAAGGTGTTTATTATCAGTTTTTAGCAAAAATGTGGTTATTTATAGTTACAGTACTATTTATTTCAATTTCATTAGTTATTTTTAATAATTCTAATACAAATATAGTGGATAATAAAGGTAATCAACCTGTTCAAGATAATCAGAATATTCCTGATAATGAAAATAAAACTCCTATAGACATTTTATTGGAGGAAATAGATGTTGTAAAGAATTCAGGTACTTATTCTTATATTATAACAGGAAAAATTACAGAAGGTATGGAAGCACATTCTGAAAATGTGACAGTATCTAAGGTAACATTAAATGGTGTAGAGTCATATAAGTTTGAGTTTAATGGTTATTCATTAGGTGAAAATTATAATAATATGACAGGAACTTATTATGTAACACAAATGGGTGGTATTTTTTGTGTGGTAGATAATAATATGAAAAATATTTATGAACAAACTTCTGTAAATTTTGGTGGTTTATATGATAAACTTATGAATCAAGTTGCTGAAAATAGATTTGATTTTTCTTCTTTTGTAAATAAAACAGAAAAAGAAGTAGAGATGAAAACAGTAAAAGAGGGAGATAAGACTTATGAAGTTTTAACTCGTATTTATGAGATAGAATATATAAATAATGGTGCTACTTCAACATCTGAGCCTAATGCTTTACCTGTGGTTGATGCTGTATCTGGTGCTAATATGGAACAATTAGAGGGTGAAGTGGTAGACGCAGGTGATATGCCAACTATTTCAGGTGAAGATAATATAACAAATGAAGAAACTGTAGTTGAAACAGGTTCATTACCAAAAGTTGAGGATATAAAACTTGAAAAGATAACTGAAATTATAAAATATTGTAGAGAAGATAAGACTGTAAAATATGTAAAAGATACAGAAGATAATGATTTATGTATTATATTTAAGGTAATTGAAGGTTCAGAAGAAATAGATTTTTCAACATATACAAAGGTGGGTAACTAACATGGAAAAGATAACCAGTTTTACTGTTAATCATAATACATTAAAAGAGGGTTTGTATATATCAAGAATAGATGGGGATATAACAACTTATGATATAAGGACAAGAAAGCCTAATAGTGATGATTTTATGTCTGTTTCAACTATGCATACAATGGAGCATATGTTGGCAACATATTTAAGAAATTCAAATATTAAGGATAAAGTTATTTATTTTGGACCAATGGGTTGTCAAACAGGATTTTATTTACTTATTAGGGACGCAGAGCATAAGGAAGTTGTTGAAACTCTTTTGGATTGTGTAGAAAAAGTTATAGAACATCAAGGTGATGTTTTTGGTAATTCAGCAATAGAGTGTGGTAATTATAAAACTCTCGATTTAGAAAATGCAAAAGAAGAGTGTAAAAGATATATACCTATCTTAAAAAATGTTGATTATAAAAATTTGAATTATTGATATAAAAATAAAAATAGGGTCTTAAATCTTTTGATTTAAGACTTTTTATTTTTTATTTTTCTAATTTATTAAAAATTGGACATATATTTGGACAGTTCTATTTATAAAAGTATAATCAAATGAAATTTGGTTTGTAAAAAAATATAAATAGAAGGAGAGATTGGATTATGGATTTTACAATTATAATTCCAGTAGCGGCAGTTGTTGTATTCTTTTTAATCATTATTATGTCGGGTTATGTTAAAGCACCACCTGATAAGGCTTATATTATATCTGGTTATAGAAAAGAGCCTCGTATTTTAGTAGGTCGTGCGGGTATTAAGATTCCTTTCTTAGAAAGAAAAGATAATCTTATAGTTAAACAGATAACAGTAGATATAAAAACAAATGGTTATATACCAACTTTAGATTTTATTGGTGTAGATATAGATGCTGTTGCAAAAATTAGGGTAAAGACAGAAGATGAGGGTATAAAATTAGCTATGAAAAACTTCTTAAATATGAGAGAAGATGAAATAGTTACTGCATTGACTGATTCTTTACAGGGTAATATGAGAGAAATTATAGGTACTGTTAAATTAAAAGAACTTTGTACTGATAGAAAGAAATTTGGTGATGAAGTTCAAGAAAAAGCACAGAAGGATATGAATGCTTTAGGTATTGAAATTATTTCTTGTAATATTCAGAGAATTGAAGATGAAAAAGGTTTAATTGTTGCATTAGGTCAAGATAATATGTCTCAAATTCAAAAAGATGCGTCTATTGCAAAGGCGATGGCTGAAAGAGATGTTGCTATTGCAGAAGCAGAGGCAAAGAAAATGGCTAATGAGGCACAGGTAAACTCTGAAACAGATATTGCTGAAAAACAAAATCAGTTGAAGATTAAACAGGCTGAATTGAAGAGAGTATCTGATGTTAAGCAGGCTGAAGCTGATGCTGCTTATGAAATTCAAAAAGAAGAACAGCGTAAGACAATAGAAATTACTACAGCAAATGCGAATATTGCTGCACAGGAAAAAGCTGTTGAGTTGAAGAAAAAAGAAGCAGAAGTTAAAGAACAAGAATTGAGTGCTACAATTCGTAAGCAGGCTGATGCTGAAAAGTATAAGCAGGAAAAAATGGCTGAGGTTGAATTGTATAAGCGTCAAAAAGAAGCAGAGGCTAAAAAGTTTGAAATTGAACGTGAGGCTGAAGCAATGAGAATAAATGCTGATGCTCGTAAATATGAAGCAGAGCAGGAAGCAGAGGGTATTAGAGCAAGGGGTCTTGCAGAAGCAGAAGCAGTTAGAGCAAAAGGTATTGCTGAAGCTGAAGCAACTGAAAAGAAAGCAGAGGCTATGGCTAAGATGAAAGAAGCTGCAGTTCTTGAAATGTACTTTAAGGTATTACCTGAAATTGCAGAGCATGTTGCTAAACCTTTGGCTAATATTGATAAGATTACTATGTATGGTGAGGGTAATACCTCTAAATTAGTTGAGGATATTACTAAATCAACTTCTCAAATTTCAGAGGGTTTAACAGCAGGTTTAGGTATTGATATTAAATCTGTTTTAGCAGGTGCATTAGGTACTAAAATGTTGTTAGATGGTAAAGCAGATAGTGAGAATAAATTAACTGCAAATGTTATAGATGCTGTAAAAGATACAGTAAAAGATACAGTAAAAGAAGTTGTAAATGAAAAAACTGTTTCTGATGAAGTTTCTAAATCTATGAATAAAAATAAAAATAGAAAAGTAGAAAAGAATTCAAAAACAGAAGAAATTTAAAATATAAATTTAATTTTTTATAAAGTGTTAGATTTGTTTGAAATAACAACATTTCTAACACTTTTACATTTTATAATTTATAAATGTTGAAATTATAGGATTATTTGTATGTCATTTTGAAATATTTTAAATATTTTTAATTCTTATTTTTATTTTATTATAGTTTAATCTAAGATATAATTTTATAAGTTACTTATTGACATAAATTTTAATGTATGTTATAATAACTATTGATATAATAATAAAAAGTGTATGAGGTTGTTTGAATGTTAAAAAAAGTATTTTATCAATTTTTAATTTTTATAATAGGTGCAGTAGGTTATCCTTGTATAGAATTAATGTATCGTGCAGGTAATTGTCATTGGGTTATGACAATTATAGGTGGGTTAGCATTAATGATGGTTATAGATGTAAATATATTATTGAGAAAATATAATATATTTTTTAGAACATTTATTGCATGTTTAGGTATTACATTCATTGAATTTATATCAGGTTTGATAGTAAATAAGTGGTTACAATGGAAAGTGTGGGATTATTCATATTTAGATTATAATTTTGAGGGTCAAATTTGTTTAGAATTTAGTTTTTATTGGTTATTATTATCATTTGTAGTTATAATAATGTATGAATTAATTTATTGGTTATACAGAAAGTATTTTAAGAAAGAAAAAAAATGTGCATACTTGTTGACAAATCAAGAAGTATGAGTTATAATAAGTATGTAAATAATAATTTAGGTGGTGTTGATGTTGTTGAAGTCAATAGTAATTTTAGGTGGTATTATTGCAGTTGCTTTTATTTTAGTTGCAATGTACTGTTGTTTAATAGTTGCAGGTAGAAGTGATGATGCAACAGAGAGATATCTAAGAGAAAATAAGAATACTGACTCATCAGATTGTAATAAGAGAGTACAGTCTGATAATTATTGATAGAGTTCATATACATTCGAGAAGGGTAGCAAGAAATATTTTGCTACCTTTTCTCATTATAAAATACTTATAAAAGTTAAAAATTTCTTGACATTATAGAAAAATTGTGTTATAATATGTGTAAAGATACATAAAAGGAGAATTTTTATGAGTATTGTAACTATTAAAGAGAATTTTGAAAAGTATTTTTATTTGTTTCGAGACGGTAGAGAAGGTAATGGTAAAGTTAATATACCTTTTTATGATTATTGGGGTATTATTAATTCTGAAGACCATTTTGGTAAAGGTTATAAGTCTTTTTATTATGGTGTAGATAAAGAATCGAAAGAATTATATCCTTGTGTTAAGATTAAAAAGATTAAGACATGGTGTATTTATTTTAGTATGGGTGGGGATGAGTATTTTTTACATGGTTCTGCTGAATTAGGTGAACCTGATGAAGTAACTCTTTATTATAGAAAACCTATAAAGGATAAAGAGGGAAAATTTCATGGTAATTATGCTCCTATTCCTCTTATTAAAGCAAGTGGAGATTCTGATGTAAAAGATACTTTTATAAGATATACTACTAAAAAAAGAAGATTTGGTGATTTGAATCAGGTAGATATTGATTATTTTGTTAAGCAGTTAGTTCTTCGTGGTTTTTGTTCTTGTGAGGCTTTGGATAAGTATGTTGAAGAGGTGAAAGAAAATAATAGAGACCATGAAATAAGAATTAAGGCTTATAGGGAATTGATTAAAGAATTGAATGATAAAATTTCAGAAGAAAATAAACAAATTATTTATACTGAAATTTAATGGAGGTTGATTATGGAAAAAGTATTAAACGGTAAAACAATTAGCGAAAAGAAAGTTTGGTCTGCAAATAAACTTTATAAATTATTTGGTATTCTAATGAATATTGGTGGCTTTCTTTTGATAGGTGCAATTATTTATATGTTTTTTTATATGACAAATTCAGAGGTAATTGGTGGTCTTTTTATTATGCCAATTCCAATTATTCTTGCTTTTGTTGTAGGTAAATCTCTTTTGAGAGCATATAGAGAAAGAAGGGAATTTACACTTTATTGGACCCCTATGGAGATAGGTGTTCCTATTGATGATATTATGAGAGATTACTACATTGTTGAAATCAATCAAGCTTATGTAGTATTTACAGAAAAGAAGAATAGAAACGCATATAGTGATTGGAATTTGTTTTATAAACCAGAGTCTTTGTATATGGAGGAATAGGTATAAATTATGGCAGATAATAAGAAAAAAGTAGAAATTGAAGTAACAGGTGTAATGTCAGGTGATTATGAAGCAGCCTGTATGGATGTTTCAGAGAAAGAATATGAAAGATTAATGGGTGAAAAGCCTGAAGAATTTGATGAATCTATGTTTTATAAGAACCTTTTTAGATATTATGGTATTGAAGTACCTAAAAAGTACATTCAGGAATTTGGTGAAGATGCTATTCTTAAAATGAAGATTACTTATGAAATTGAAAAAGTAGGAGATGCTGAAAAGAAATGAGTATAAGTGTAAATAATTTTGATGGCTTAAATGCTTTGGAACTTATGCAAAAGTTAAAGTCTTTTGTAGGTATAGACCCTCTTACAACAGAGGTTTGTATTGGAGATAGTTGCTGCAGTTCTGAATTTACACCTATAGAAAGTATTGAGGTAAGGGTTGTACCAGACGAAAATGGTAAATTAGTAAAGAAAGTTATGTTATATCCTAAGGAGGAATGGTAATGGCAGTTCTTAAATTATATAATGATGAAAAGGTTATTGAACTATTAAATGATGACGCAGATATGGAAAATCCATTAGATTCTTGGAGTTTTGATGGAAATAATGGTCTTTCTACTGATAGAACTTTGTTTCTTTTAGTAACTGAACACGATAGAACATTTTGGCGTAGTATTCATATTCGTTATAATATGATGAATGATAAGTTTTATATTGATAATCTTTCTCATGAGGAATATTTTGAGATAGACCTTAATGATGATGATGAAATCAGTAAATATTTTATGGTAGATACAGAAGATATTGTTGATTTTGAGAAAGTTATTGGGAGTTGTAAGTAATATGTTGTCAGACGTAAAGAAAATTAGTGATATTCTGATTGAGAGAAGATTTAGACTTGCAGATTATGAGTTTGGTTGTAGTATAGTATTGGCTGAACTTGTAAAGAAAATGATTTTAGTAGGTTATGTACCTAATAGACTTGATGTATCTTTTGGTAAATGTAAGATAGGACCTATGTCTTATAGTAAGGTAACAAAACAAGATATGGAGAAGTTATTAGAGGGTACAGGTATTGAATTAGAGAATTTTCGTAATGAGTATAGTTATGATTCCTATGATTATGAATTGACTCTGTGGTTAAAATATGATTAAGGTAGTTTTTTATGAATAATATTTTTCAAAAATTAAAATGGTTGATAGAAGATTTAATTTTATGGTTTAAAGATAAATTAGATATAAGATACAATACACCTCATAAACGCCTTTATGATAATGGTAAGTGGGAAGAAACCTTTACTAATACAGTATTTTGTGATATTTTATATATTTGGTTTTTTACTGCGTTTATTTTTGAAATACTTTTATTTTTTTGTGGAATAGATAGTGAAAGTATAGTAGAATCTATACCAATTTTATTTTTTATTCATGGTGGGGATGACGGTGGATTTATATTTTGGCCTGGTGTTATATTAGGTGGGGAAGGTATTTTTAAAATAATTTGGGAGGGTTCTCCTTTAAATACTTTGAGTGGAGTTAGTCTTGGAGTATTATTAATAATTTCTTGTTTTTTGAATGTATTATTTTTATGTTGTATATTTATTTAATGCATAAACAACTTATTTAAGAACAGTGAAAATGGTCAGAAATGATTATTTTGTATTAAATAAGTTGTTTATTTGTTTTTTAAAGGAGTGGTAAATATGGATAGACAGAAACAGGCTAAAATGTATAATAATACTATTGTTTTAATAACAAGTCTAAGATATTATATATTAAAAGAGGTTGCAAGAAAACATAAAATGGGTGATGAACAAAAACATTTTCAAGAATTATTAAATATGCCTGAAAATAAGTTAATGGAATTGGAATATATTGCTTATAAAGATAGATTAAATGTAAATTATTTAGTAAAGACATTATTTTATATTATTCATTATTATACTTCTGAAAAAACATTGGATGCAAAAGGTTGTTATGGGGATATAACACAAATACCACCTTCTGTTGTAGAGGATGCTATTTTAGTATTACAATCCGCAGCATTAGAATGTTATGTAAATTGGAGTAGTGATTCTGAAAAATGTAATGAATTTAATATGGTTGCAAGAAGATGTGTTCATATTTTTAAGGATTTAGGGTTGATAGATGAACGTAGGGTTATTAAATTTGATACATTTGTAATAAATTGTAGAGATACATTGAAAAATACAATGAGAATGAGATATATGTATTACTAATAGAGGTGTAAATTATGAATTTAACTCAAAGAATATTGGATATGGATTTTCCGTATAATGTATTTTATTATATAGGTATAAAAAATCCAACACAAGACCAAATAGATGGATTATTTTATGTTTTTTCAAATGATAAGGGTCAATTTAGAATTTTACAAGATATGTTTTATTTAAAATTTAAGCATAAGTTATCAGATGAGAATATATTTAAATATATTTCTTTTAGTTCTAAAACGTTTTTTAAAAGGTATAGAGCTAAACTTTTGTATATTTTACAAAATGATGGTTATATAAAGTTTGGGTTGGAGGGTAATAAAAAGAGAATAGAACTTGAGAGAATAGAAAAAGAGAAGGAGTATAAACGAATTTTACCAATTGTATATAAAAAAGTTATGTCCCTAAATAGTGATAAATCAGTAGAAGATAAATCAGCGAAAGAAATAAAAATGTATATGTCAGCAGAAGAAAGAAAATATATGTCAGTAAAAAAAATAGAAATAGATATGATAGAGAATTATTTATTTAAAAAAGATAGTATTTCTATAGATAAAAAGTACATTTCTATTGATTTTTTATCTAACAAAATTCTAAATTATTTATATTGTCATATGGAATATATGCAAGATGATTTTATAGATTTTAAGGAAGAATTAAAAGATTTTTATATATCTAAAAAATTGTCATTGTATCATTTATTATATATGATTTATGATTACCCTATTCAATTTGGTGAAATGATAAAGGGTTTTGGTGCTATTTCTGAGATAGAGTTATTATCTGCATTATATAATAAAAATTATATTTCAGAGGAACAACTTTTGTTTATATATTTATACAGTAAACAAGGGTTAAAAAATGTTAAGAGTTTTGAGGAAGTAAAAAACTATGTGAGAAAGAAGGTATAAATATGGCAAGTTGGTATGATTCAGAAATTCAAATGTTAGGTAAGTTAGCAGAAATAAAAGAAACTCCTGCGAATATTCAATATTTTTTACATAGACATACTTGGAGTGGTATAAGACAGATGGCGAAGAAACATAATGCTGATATTCAATTATGTTCTAATTTAAAAGTAGTAGATGATATTTATAATTATTTTATAAACTT
>JAEIGA010012223.1_pt1 | contig 13023 bp, 10 predicted proteins | sample 9270691 | NCBI WGS metagenome assembly JAEIGA01 (sample SAMN17057246, study PRJNA624740) | gut metagenome | biome: biome; isolation source: fecal sample | host: Bos grunniens | place: China: Xizang | collected 2019 | reverse complement strand
CATCTCCTGAACCAGCAGTCTTACAGTCTGTACCATAACAACGGTGTTGCTGGCTTTGATTGAGAGAACTACATTCCGGAACTGCTCTTCTACACAGATTCTGAGAAATTCCATGCAGCTTTCTACCATACCTTCCGGTGTATTGCCGTAACGGCACATTATTCTATCCGATAATGAACCATGGTTTACACCTATTCTGATGGCTGTGTTATTCTCCTTGCAGATATTCAGGAATGGAACAAAGCGTCTTCTTATCTTTTCAATTTCGGCGGCATATTCACTGTCAGTATATTCAAGTTCCCTGAAGGTGCGTGCCGGATCCACATAGTTGCCGGGGTTTATTCGGACTTTTTCCACAAACATGGCTGCTACATCGGCCACGTTTGGGTTAAAGTGTACATCGGCTACAAGTGGGGTGGAGTAGCCCTTCTCCAGAAGTGAAGCTTTAATGTTTTTCAGGTTCTCCGCTTCGCGAGTTCCCTGAGTGGTTAATCGTACCAGTTCACCACCGGCCTCGATAATGCGTATTGCCTGCTCTACAGAACCATCGGTATCGGTTGTCTGGGTGGTGGTCATAGACTGTACTCTAACAGGTGCGCTACCGCCTATCACTACATTTCCAACCTTTGTTTCCGAACTTTTTCTTCTGCTGTAAACACCCATAGCCCAAAAATTATCAGTTTGTCTTAAAATCGTATTTTATGTTGCTCAGTTCGGCGTTTGCCTTCTCAATCTTGCTCTTCAGACCATCTTTGTGGGCTGCCAGTCTTTCTGCCAGTTCTGCATCGGCCAGTGAAAGCATCTGAACTGCAAGGATAGCTGCGTTCTGTGCTCCATTTACACCTACTGTAGCAACTGGTATTCCCGGTGGCATCTGTATAATGGAGAGCATTGCATCCAGTCCATCCAGCATACCCTTGATTGGAACACCAATAACCGGCAGGGTGGTGTTGGCTGCTATAACGCCCGGAAGAGCTGCTGCCATACCTGCTGCTGCAATGATTACTTTAATGCCACGTGCTGCAGCATTTTTTGCAAAATCTTCTACTGCACTCGGAGTGCGGTGGGCTGATAGTGCATTGATTTCAAACGGAACCTGCATATCGTTCAGGAACTGTGCTGCTTTCTCCATAACAGGCAGATCGGATGTGCTGCCCATAATAATACTTACTGTTGGTTTCATATCTTTTAATTTTTTCTAAGTCTTGCAATAGGAATTTCCAATTGTTCCCTGTACTTGGCAACAGTTCGTCTGGCTACAATGTATCCCTTCTCTTTCAGGAATGCCGATAACTGTTCGTCAGTATATGGGTTACTATTATCTTCGCTTTCTATCTTCTCTTTGATCACTTTGTGTATCTCCTTTACGGAAACTTCGTCGCCACTCTCTGTCTTAACGCCATCGGTAAAGAAGAATTTAAGTGGCAGAATGCCAAAGTCAGTTTGAACATATTTTCCATTTGTGGTTCTGGAAACGGTAGATATGTCCAGTCCTGTAATCTCTGCAATATCTTTAAGAATCATAGGACGAAGTTTGGTTTCATCGCCATCAATAAAGAAGTCGCTTTGAAAACTGATTATGGCCTGCATGGTGTTATACATGGTGCGTTCGCGCTGTTTCAGAGCCTGAATGAAGCCTTTGGCTGCATCCAGCTTCTGCTTTATGTAGAGTGCATCGCTTCTGTTTTTGCTGTTGGAACTGTTTATCTGTTGTTCCAGCATGGTTGCAAAGCTGTTGCTTATGCGCAGGTTCGGTATGTTGAAATTGTTGAGTGTCAGCTCTATGTTCTCATCGTCTCTTTCTACAATGAAGTCTGGGATTATCTGCTGACGGCTTTTCATCATGGGTTCGCCCAATGCGCTGCCAGGGCGCGGATTCAACTTCTGAATTTCCGTTATGGCCTTAGCAACTTCTGACGCGCTTATCTGAAGTTTATTTTCAATCTTCTCCCAGCGTTTATGGGTAAATTCTTCAAAACACTCCTTTATGATATCAAATTCAACACCATGATTCCCCTTTCTGTCCAGCTGAATAAGCAGACTCTCCTGCAGATTGCGTGCTCCTATACCAGCCGGCTCAAAATCCTGAATAATGGCCAACACTTTGCTGATTTCATCTACTGAAATATCCAGATAGCTGTAAAAGGCAAGATCGTCAGAAATGGATTCCAGGGATTTATCCAGAAAACCATCGTTATTCAGTGAGCCGATAAGATATTCTGCAATGCTCTTCTGAAGCTCGGTAAGTTCTCTTTCTGCTAACTGATTGTTTAAGACGTCATAAAAAGACTCTGGCTCGGAGTATGGTATCTCCATAGCCTCTCTGGCAGGCGATTTGCGTCTGTCTGAATAGAAGTCGGGTTCATCGTCTTCTGAAAGAAAATCGTCATGGTGGCTCTCTTCTGTGGAACTGTCATTGAATCCCTCTTCGTCATTCTGAGAAATATCTTCATAGCCCTCTTCAAGCGCCGGATTGTCATTCAATTCTGCACGAACCTTGTCTTCGAGTTCAATGGTTGACAGCTCCAGTAATTTCGCCTCCAGTACCTGCTGTGGCGATAAAGACTGAATCTGAACCTGTGATTGAGTCTGGGTCTGTATCTGACTGTTTCTTATATCCGGCATATTGTAATCAATAGTGGAAACTACTACCTCCAATAAACTCTCTTACCAGCGATGTAGGTGGCAGATTATGACTTGGTATAGCACTGAACATGCTTAACAGATTCTTAAGTTCCTCTACCTTAGTGTATTCAGGGCAGTTTTGTGGAACCTCTGCCAGTACCGGGCTAATCATATCTTTAATAACAGCAATTTCAAAGAGGGTTGCTGAATTAAACATAACATCTGCATTCTCCTGATAAGGGAATATCCATTTCTCTTCGCCGGCACGGACACTTGGCCAGCGTGCTATGGTGTCCTTTGCAGAATACTGGCGGTATTTATAATCGCGTAACATACGTCTTAGCAGACGGTTATCGCTTGTAGGTATATAGTTGTGTTCGTCCACTCTGATTGATGTCAGCGCTGAAACATATATCAGGAACTTTGCCTCTTTTGGGATGTCAGGCATCAGATCCGGATTCAGTGCGTGTATTCCTTCAATAAGCAGAACATCGTTTTCGCCTAACTGTATTGTATTGCCGTTGTATTCTCTAACACCACCCTTCTTGAAGTTGAATGTAGGGATGCTTACCTCTTTGCCTGCAAGCATATCCTTTAGCTGTGAGTTAAAGAGCTCCAGATCAATGGCATACAGTGATTCAAAGTCGTGTTCTCCGTTTTCGTCAAGCGGAGTATTTTCTCTGTTAAGGAAGTAATCATCCATTGACAGTACCTTTGGATTGATACCATTGGCAAGAAGCTGCACCTGAAGTCTTTTGCTGAAGGTGGTTTTGCCGGAAGATGATGGTCCGGAGATCATTATAAGTTTCAGGGCACTGTCCTGTTTATGTCGTTCTACTATGGAATCGGCAATGTGTACTATTTTGTTTGACTGAAGCGCCTCGGCAATATTTATTATAGTATTCGAGTGACCGGTCTGTGTTGCAGTGTTCAGATCGCCTAAAGTAGATATACCAAGTATTTTCTGCCATGAGTGGAATTCATCAAAGATACGGAACATCTTGTCCTGCTTTGGCATATCTCTCAGCATTTCGGGGTTTTTGCTGTCCGGTATACGCAGTAAAACACCTTTGCCAAATAACTCTACACCAAACAGGTGTATGTAGCCTGTATCAGGTGGTAGTGTGCCAAAGAAGAAATCGGCAGTCTCATCCAAAGTGTAATATGTGGTATAGATCTTGCCTGTAGTTTTCAGCAGGCGAACCAGATCCTTTCTGCCTTTCTGCTCCATTAGCTCAATAACGTAATCGGTGTGCTCTCTGTGCCTTGTGAAAGGGATAGAGCTTTCAATTAAAAACTTAATACGGTTACGTATAGCCTCTACATCGGTTTCAGTGAGAGGTCTGCCTATATGTACAGGGCAGTATGTTCCTTTGGATATGGAATTTGCCATTTCCACCTTACCGCCCGGGAAAAGTTCTTCCACAGCCTTTGAAAGGATGAAAAACAACCCCAGCAGATATGTTTTTTTTCCAGTGGCAGATGTTATGTCAAAGTATTCAATATCAACATTATCATAAAGCTTAGTATTCAATCTTTTTGATTTGTTGTTGATAGTTGCACACAATGGATTGTATGCAAGTTTCCAGTTCATTCCGTTGTATATCTCTAAAAGCGTTGAACCGGCTTTTACAATAACATCCTCCTGGGTGTTTATACATCTTACTTTTATCATAATCATAAATATTTATGCAGGCATAGGTTGCCATGCAGGGATTGTTATATACAAAAGTAGTTCTTTTTAAGATTCTCTCAATTGTTTTAATTGTAAAAAATACTAAATGAGTGGGCAATATTTGTGCAGATGGTACAACCTATTGATTTTTAGGTTATCTTCGCACGCTGAAATCCGATTCTGCGGTGTTAAAATTGGAAAATCAATATATTAAATAATAGATAACAATGAAAAAAATCAGTGTTTTAGTATGCTCAGCAGCTATTTTGCTGGCATCTTGCGGTTCACCTAAGATGGGTAAAGTGGTAATGAATGATGCAGTTGATACAGTTTCATACACAATGGGTATGGCACGTTCAAATGGTTTCTTGCCTTATCTTGTTAATCAGATGGGTGTTGATACAACTTATCTTGCAGATTTTATAAGAGGTTTTGTTGAGGGTGCTCAGATGTCAGAGGATTCAGGAGCTCAGCTGGCATATTTTGCAGGTCTTCAGATTGGTCAGCAGGAGATGAACGAAGCTTTTACAGCATTAAGCTCAAATATGTTTGGTAGCGAAAGTGGCAGACTGATGAACAAGACAAACTATATGAATGGTTTCCTTGATGGTGTACAGGAAAAAACTCACATTGTTAGCAGACCAAGAGCAGAAGCTATTACAGACAGTTTGTTCAATATTTTCTATGCAGAGGCAATGGAGAGTCAGTATGGTGCAAATCGTGAGGCCGGCAGAGAGTATCTTGCAAAGAAAGCTAAAGAGAATGGCGTTGTAGCAACAGGCAGCGGTCTTTTGTATAAGGTTATGAAAGAGGGTAAGGGTGCAAAACCAAAAGCTACAGATAAGGTAAAGGTTAAATATCGTGGTTCTCTGATTGACGGAACTGTATTTGATGAATCATCAACAGCTATATCATTATCTCTTTCAAGTGTAATTAATGGTTGGACTGAAGCTCTTCAGCTCATGAGCGTTGGTTCAAAGTATGAACTGTACATCCCTTATGAACTGGCTTATGGCGATTCAAACAATGGTCTTATCCAGCCATATTCAGCTTTGATCTTCGAAGTAGAGCTCATTGAGATCGAAAAGTAATCAATAGTAGTTTAAGTAAAAAATATACAGCTCGCGTCGCTTTATGCGGTGCGAGCTTTATTTTGTAACAAATTGTCAGAAAAAAGTCTGTTTTTTGAATGATGTGTAACTAAAACTATATATCTTTATGGCGAAAACAGTAGAAATAATCTGTTTTTGTATTAATAAAGAGAATAAGAGTGAACCGAAATGGAAAAGTTAGATGCTTTAGATTATAGAATATTGAGCATTATTTCGCAAAATGCGCGTATTCCTTTCAGAGATGTGGCTCAGCAGTGTGGCGTGTCGCGTGCAGCTATACATCAGCGTGTACAGAAGATGATAGATGATGGTATAATTGTTGGGTCGGGTTATAACGTAGATCCAATAAAGATTGGCTATTCAACCTGTACTTATGTAGGACTGACATTGGAAAAGGGATCAATGTACCGGGATGTAGTAGCAGAACTTAATCATATTCCGGAAGTTGTGGAGAGCCATTTCACAACAGGCCGATTTACAATGATGATAAAGCTGTATGCAAAAGATAATGCTCATCTGATGGATCTGATTAATGGCGCTATTCAGGTAATACCCGGAGTGGTTGCTACAGAGACACTCATTTCACTCGATGCTAGCATAAACAAAACTGTTCCTATTCTGGAAGAACTTGTTTAATTAAAACAGATTAAGTGATGGCGGACAAAAAGCAGATACTTGAACAAGAGTATAGTAAAGCCTTTAATGGGGTGGATTTGCTGAAAAACAGAGCACCTCTAATTGGTATAAGTGGCAATTTCCGCGAAGGTGACTGTACCCTTGCTGCAGGTTATTACAAATCTTTGATAGCTGCAGGTGCTGCTCCTGTCATCATTCCTCCATATTCTGATATAAGATTGCTGACATCGCTTGTTGAAACTCTCGATGGAGTGGTGCTGTCTGGTGGAGCAGATATTGATCCCGATTATCTGCAGGAACCACCTATAGATGGCATAGAGATAAATCCGGAAAGGGATAAACCTGAACTTCTGCTTATTAAACTGCTTATGGACAGGCATATACCAATTCTGGGAATATGCAGAGGTATGCAGATGTTATCGGCAGCCCTAGGTGGAAAACTGTATCAGGATATTTACAGTCAGCATAACAAAGAGTGTATCTGCCATAGCCAGAAGATAGCCCGTGGGCTTACTTCACACAGTGTGACAATAGAAAAGGATACTCTGTTGCACTCCCTGATGAATACAGAAATACTGGATGTAAATTCATTCCATCATCAGGCAGTAAAGAGCGTACCGCAGGGGTTTGTGGTATCTGCCATGGCTGAAGACGGCATTATAGAGGCAATGGAGAGCGTTGATTATCAACCTGTATTAGGTGTGCAGTGGCATCCTGAATGTATGCTTGCGGAGGGAAATATGGTTATGATGCCTCTGTTCCACTGGCTGGTGAAAGAGGCAGAACTGTTTGCAAAGGCAAAGGATTTTCATAAAAATCACATGACACTTGACAGCCATTGTGATTCACCAATGTTTTTTGACTGCGGAGCACATTTTAATGTCTGCAATCCTGGAATAGAGGTGGCATACAGTTATGTGGGCGAAGACTCTCCTGACGGGCAGGAGACATTCCGTTATAATCCATTGGTAGATATTCATAAGATGAACCGGGGCGGTCTGGATGCTGTTTTCATGGTGGCCTATCTGCGTCAGATGGAACGCGATGATGCTGCTCTGTGCGCTGCAACAGCAAAAGCTGACAGACTGCTGGCACTAATAAAGCAGAGAATCGCTGAATGTAGTGGTTCTGCAGCAATAGCATATACTCCGGATAATCTGTACAGCAATAAGCAGCAAGGCATAAAATCGGTAGTGCTTGGCATAGAGAATGGATACGCTATTGCAAAAGATATTTCCAACATTGAAAGGTATCAAAAAGAGGGTGTGGCATATATGACACTATGCCATAATGGCGATAATGATATATGCGATTCTGCCCGCGGTAAATCAGAACATAACGGACTATCTGCTTTTGGTAAAGAGGTTGTGGCTGAAATGAACAGAGTTGGTATGATGGTGGATTTGTCACACGCTTCCGAGAAAAGTTTTTATGATACATTAGATTTGAGCAGCGTTCCTGTAATATGTTCTCATTCATCAAGCAGAACACTGTGTGACCATCCGCGTAACCTTACAGATGACCAGATGAAGGCACTGGCTCAAAAGGGTGGTGTGGCACAGGTCTGTATGTATAGCGGATTCCTGAAAAAAGGTGCTCAGGCAACAATAGATGATGCAATCAAACATATAATGTATATGATTGATGTTATGGGTATAGACCACGTTGGTATAGGTTCCGACTTTGACGGTGGAGGCGGACTTCCCGGTCTGGAAGATGCATCACGGTTTAATTACCTTACCAGAAGATTGCTGTCTGAGGGGCTATCCTATGACGATCTGAGAAAGATATGGGGTGAAAACTTTATCGGTGTCTGGTCAAAGATAAGATCTGTGACAAAAGTATAATAATTACTTTTTCTTTCTGTTCTCTCGCTTTTCTTTTCTCTCCTGTTTCTGTTTTTCGATTTCTGCCATCTGCTTAGCCATCTTCTCCGCACGCTCAGCATTTTTATTCGTAATGCTCTTCTTCTTATCGGCTTTCTGTTTGGTTATTGCAGAAGGCTTCTGTGTGTGCAAAGGCTCTGCAGTAATATCCCATGGTTCAGTTTCGTGATACCAGTCCTGGCGAAGTTCAAAGGATTTATTCATGTAATAGACACTTTCCGGCTGTCTTTTCTCTCCGTATTCGCCTGTATCCCATTTTCCATTCATGTTTACATCATCAAACATGCGTACATAGTACTGTCCGGGGCTCAGGAAGAAGAAATTAATTTTACCTTTTTCTGTTTTTCCTGATCTTATGGCATTGCCCTGGTTATCAAGAAGCTGAACAGTATAAGACTCTTTTGGATCCTTAATATTAACAGTAAAGGTACTGTATATATTTAAAGGAGCGAATGAAAATTCTTGTTCTATAGGTTCGTTGTGCAGGCCGTAGATACCTACAATAGAGGCAGAATCGACTGTAAGTTTGTATTTTTCTTCCGGTCTCCATTCTGCATATACTTTATACTTGCGTATCTTTAGTCTGTCCTGTTCAATTTCAAAAGGAATTTTCACCCAGGTGCTGTCCTCTAATTTGAATACTTTTACAGCAGTATCTGACAGGAATGTAACAGGCTCTTCAAAGGACAAGGTGTAGATGTCATTAAGATTCAGTGTAGAACTGCTGTTTTCCACCTGGAGGAATTTTGTCTTTGGTCGCATCAATCTGGCCAATCCAATTGAATCTCCATTGCGTTCAAGCCTTTTTAGCTCCTTTTCGAATTTCTCTTGTTCGGCTTCTGCTCTCTTCTGTTCGTCCTGAAGAATGCGGGCTCTGCTGCGTTTAGGGCTTAAGGCCAAAGTGTCAATATGATCCACAAGTATTCCGTTTGTATCGGTAGCCATATACTGCAATGAAAACTTCAAAGTGTCATTGTAATAGATGGTGGAATCGCTCATCCAGAGTGTTATGGTGTCAAATCTGGCACTATGCTCTACAATGTATGCGTTCTTTTCATCAAAGTTAAGACCTTTGATTACAGGCATTGAATCTACCGGTATGGCAAATTCCAGATCAATCTTTTCGTGTTTGCTACGATCGCTTTTTGCTAAATATTGAATATTAGGTGTAGCTTCGAATGCACGCAAAATTATATTGTCTGGCAAAAACCTTGTGTATTCTACAGTCAGAATGGTATCTATAGTATTGTCTGTATTCCAGATAGTATCTTCTCTGAAAGCGATTGTTGATGATGGAACTATAATTGAATCGCTCCATGCCAATGTTTCACTACGCTGTGAATAGTTGAAACTCTGGTCCATATCCTTTAGCGCGTATATACGATATTTGCCAGGTTTTATACCGCGAATTACAAAGTGGCCACTGCCATCTGTTCTGGAAACACGCTGGAACTGTTGGGTGGTAAATGCTGAATCGGCCAGATTGGAATAGAGTCCAACCTGTATCCCTTTGATAGGCTCTAAATCGGCTGCATTTAATACGTATCCTGAAATCTCCATGGTATCCAGTTCGCTTCCGGTAGAGAAACTGAAACAGAAATCACCTAATGGATTGCCTTCATTGTTATCTACAATACCATCGGAAAAATCTATTGTATATGTTGTGTTCTGCTGCAATGAATCCTGCAACACAATCTGAATATTCTTTCCATTAACCTGAATTTCAGGCTGTTCTAATTGTGGTGGCGATATAATCACCTTTTCGCTTGCATTTTCCAGTTTGATGTATTCGTCAAATTCTATGCGCACAGTTTTGTTTTTTACATTGGTGCCTTCAAAATTGGGGCTGCTGCCAATGAATTTAGGCGGAGTATCATCGTATGGACCACCGTCAGGTGTTCCTACTGCGGCACAGCCTAACAATACGGCACAGAATATGGTGTATAGTGCCGTATTGATAAGTATGCTCTTTATGTTTCCTCTATTTCTCAATTATTCAGAGTATTTTTTCAAAATTATACATGCGTTATGGCCGCCAAAACCAAATGTATTGGATAATGCAGTCCTGACAACTCTTTTTTGCGCTTTATTGAATGTAAAGTTCATATTGTAGTCAATATTCTCATCCTTGTCATCTTCCTGATGGTTGATAGTAGGAGGAACAATATCATTCATAACAGATAAAATGCTTATAATTGCTTCAATGGCACCTGCTGCACCCAAAAGGTGTCCGGTCATTGATTTTGTTGCACTTACATTCATTTTGTATGCGTGGTCTCTAAACACACTCTTTATGGCTTTGCATTCTACAATGTCGCCAATTGGGGTAGATGTACCATGCATGTTGATATAGTCAATATCTTCCGGATTCATACCGGCATCTTCAAGAGCATTCAGCATAACCTTGGCTGCACCTTTTCCGTCAGGGTCGGGAGCAGTCATGTGAAATGCATCTGCAGAGAGTCCCCATCCGGCAACTTCTGCGTATATTCTGGCACCTCTTGCTCTTGCATGCTCAAGCTCCTCAAGCACTAATGCGCCTGCACCTTCACCCAGTACAAATCCATCTCTGCTGGCACTCATAGGGCGCGAAGCAGTTTCAGGGGAATCGTTTCTTGTTGACAGAGCATGCATTGCATTGAAACCGCATATACCACTATCTGTAATAGCGGCTTCTGAACCGCCTGTAATAATTATATCGGCTTTGCCCAGTCTTATTAAATTGACTGCATCTATAATGGCATTCGTGCCGGAAGCACATGCTGATGAGGTGATATAATTCGGACCTGTGAAACCATGCATTATCGATATGTAGCCTGCAGCCATATCGCCAATGATACGTGGTATGAAAAATGGTGTAACCTTTAGTTCCTGACCATTCTTTTTCATTTCATGGATGGTGTCAATTCCTTCTCCAAAAGATTCTACACCTCCAAGTCCAATGCCTAAAACTACACCAATTCTATCGGGATTTTCCTTTTCCTTGTCAAAATTCGCATCTGCAATAGCCTGTGAGGCGGCTCCTATTGCAAAATGTGCATATTCGTCTATTTTGCGAGCCTCCTTTTTGTCTATATACAGCGAAAGGTCAAAATCTTTGACCTCACATGCAAATTTTGTTTTAGTAAGAATGGTTTCTGTGTTAAAATTTGTAATAGGAGCGGCACCGCTTTTGCCGTTAATTACACTATCCCAAAATTCCGGGATAGTGTTTCCTATTGGGGTAACGGCACCCAATCCTGTTACAACAACTCTTTTCAGTGTCATTGCAGTTCTGAAAACAGTTTATTACTGCTGAACAGCCTCTTCAATTAAAGCAATAGCTTCGCCTACTGTAGAGATGCTTTCTGCCTTGTCGTCTGGAATAGAGATACCGAATTCCTTTTCGAATTCCATGATCAATTCAACAGTATCAAGAGAATCTGCTCCTAAATCACCAGCGAAGCTTGCTTCTGGAGTAACTTCTGATGCCTCAACACCTAGTTTGTCAACAATGATTGCCTGAATTCTCTCTGCGATTTGTGATTCTGCCATAATTGTATTATTTAAATTAATAAATTTGTTTAATCGATGCAAAGTAATTTTTTTTTGTCCACTTACACAAAGAAAAGGAGAAAAATATCACAATTTTCTGCACACTTTTGCTTTTTTTGTATAAAAATCGTGCTATTCCTTGTTTATAATATTACTAATGGAGATATATTGCGATGTCAGCTCCTCCAGGTCGGCACTGAATTCCGGATAGGTAGCACTCTTTTCCATTTGGAGTAGTAACCTGTGGTGTGAACGCTTGAATGTGTTCAGAGCATTTATACATTTAGTCTTTATCTCTTTAGTGTCTGCTATCTTGCCTTTCATCTCAATGTATAACCTGTCGTATGCAGGATTTGGTTCTCTTTTCTGTATTTTCATTGCGTTAAGGTAAGATTTGTAGTCAGATTCCAGTCCTTTCTCCTCGTTCTCAATAAGTTGTTTTAACTCTTTGTCATTGAGTAACTTTGTTAGTGCATCACAGCATGCCGATACAATGGTGTCGCCTGTAGAAAGCATCTCCTTTACAGCTTTGTATTGTCTCCTTTTGTAATAGGATTCCGATATAAAACCACCGGTTTTTCCAATCTGTCTGGAGTACTGGAAATCTATGTCGTTGCTCCAGTCTAATGTGTTGTATGCTGTTATCAGTGAATCGGCATTACGCCCTAAAGCTCTGATTTCCGTGCCACTCTGTTTCCAGCGTGTTTCGCTACTTAATGATTTCAAAGCTCTTACATAACTGTTTAAAACTTGGGTATAGATTTGCGCTTTATTGGAAACTTTCTCCTCTTTCTGTTTAAAATCCGCTATTGCATTCAGTTCGCGCAATCGGTTTTCTGTGTCGCTGATGGAGGCAGCATACATAAGGTTCCTTTCCAGACGGATATCAGACAGGTTTTCAAATATGGCTACAGGCGTAACTGACAGACTGTCACTGCAAAAGGCAAGTGCATTAACCCGTTTTATCTGAGCCTTGTTTATTGTGGCGCAACCCGTAAAAGAGAATAGAATAACCAGAACGAGCGTGAGGTTGGCTATTATTGTGAGTATTCTGACACACTCTTTGATAACTGTTTCCGTAGTATCCAGATTTTTGGGAAGCTTGTTGAATTTTGTAACAAGCGCCCTGATATGTTTTGTGTGCAGTTTGGTATCTTTTGTGTTCTCTTCGAACTTCTTTACTATGTCAGTTTCCATATCCAAAATGGCACTTCTTTCGGCGTCTCTTAGTGAAAGTGCGCTCTCTTCCAGTAAAATACGTTCCTGTGCGCTAAGATCCGGTCTGGCTCTTTCCGATTCAATGTCTGACAGTAATTTTCGAATTTCTTTCAAAGTGAGTGTTTCGTTCTCCTGATGATTTCTGTTTTTATCCATGTCTATAGTGTTCATATTGTTATAGTTGTATATAATGCAAACAATGGCAAAGATATGATATAAATTGATATTGCAGGGTGCTTTATAGCAGGTTTGTTTTCAACTGAAAGTATAAAAGATGTTTTTTTTACTCAAATTATTGTGTGATATGGTTGTAGATAGAGAAAAAATAGTATCTTTG
>JAEIGA010012222.1_pt1 | contig 13023 bp, 9 predicted proteins | sample 9270691 | NCBI WGS metagenome assembly JAEIGA01 (sample SAMN17057246, study PRJNA624740) | gut metagenome | biome: biome; isolation source: fecal sample | host: Bos grunniens | place: China: Xizang | collected 2019 | reverse complement strand
TTTAATCGTACTTGACAGCGTGGGGATCGGTCAAATGCCCGACGCGGCGGATTGGGGGGATGAGGGCAGCGATACCCTTGCGTCCATTCGCAACCACCCTGATTTTGACTGTCCAAACCTCACGAAATTGGGACTTTTCAACATAGACGGCGTAGGCGGAAAAGTGGATTCACCTCGTACCTGCTATGCCCGAATGAGAGAATCGTCCAAAGGAAAGGACACCACGATAGGGCATTGGGAAATTGCGGGTGTGTATTCGCCCAAGCCCTTGCCCACCTACCCCAACGGCTTCCCCGAAGAAGTTATTTCCGCGTTTGAAAAAGCGACGGGAAGGGGTGTTTTGTGCAACAAACCCTATTCGGGTACGGACGTTATCCGCGACTACGGCGAGGAGCACCTCAAAACGGGCAAGCTCATCGTGTATACCTCTGCGGACAGCGTATTTCAAATTGCGGCGCACGAAGACCTCGTGCCCGTAGAAACCCTCTATAAATATTGCGAACAAGCTCGCGAGCTTTTGCAGGGCGAACACGGCGTAGGGCGTGTAATTGCCCGTCCATTCACGGGCGAATATCCCTTCCAACGCACGCCGAGACGGCACGATTATTCGCTTGTGCCGCCCGCTACGACGATTGCGGACATAATGAAAAACGCGGGCTTAGACGTCATTTCCGTCGGAAAAATTTACGATATTTTCGCAGGGAAAGGCTTCACAGAAAGCCACCCCACGACAAGCAACGAAAACGGAATGGACGTGACCATGGGTATGGCAAATCGCGATTTTAACGGGCTTTGCTTTATCAATCTCGTCGATTTTGATATGGTGTACGGACACAGAAACAATATCGAGGGCTATGCGCGTGCCATGACGGCGTTCGACAAGCGCTTGGACGAGCTTTTACCTCTTTTAAAAGAGGACGATTTGCTCATTATCACCGCTGACCACGGCTGTGATCCCGCGACCCCGTCCACCGACCATTCGCGTGAGTGCACCCCCATGCTTGCCTATGGCAAGAAAATCAAGCAAGGCGTCAACCTTGGCACGAGGGATACCTTTGCCGACATCGGCGCTACCGTTTTGGAATGGTTTGATTTGCCCACGGACGGCATATTCGGCACGAGCTTTTTAAAGGAGATAAAAAATGCTTGATAAAGAGCTTTTACAGCTTGCCATAGAAGCGAGAAAACAATCCTATTCCCCTTATTCGGGCTTCCGCGTCGGCGCGGCGCTTTTGACGAAGTCAGGGAAGGTTTACGGCGGCTGCAATATCGAAAACGCGGCTTACACCCCCACGAATTGCGCGGAGCGCACGGCCCTTTTTAAGGCGGTGAGCGAGGGCGAGCGTGATTTTTCGGCGATAGCAATCGTTGGCGGAAAAGGGGAAGAGCCTGCGGAGTTTTGCGCGCCCTGCGGTGTGTGCAGACAAGTGCTTGCGGAGTTCTGCGATATGGATTTCCGTATTATTTTGGGTACGCCCGAAAATATCCGCGTCTATACCTTGGAAGAGCTTTTGCCCTTGTCCTTTGGTAAGGCGGACTTGAAGTAAACACAATCTTAAGCAGTTTGGAGTGAATAGCTTATGAGAATGTACGATATTATACAAAAGAAGCGCGACGGCGGCGAATTAAGCGAGGCGGAAATTCGTTGGTTCATCGAAAAATACGTGCAAGGCGAGATTCCCGATTATCAAGTGGCGGCGCTTTGTATGGCAATCTATTTCCGTGGTATGAACGTGGAAGAAACGGCGGCGTTGACCTTTGCTGTGCGTGATTCGGGCGAGTGCTTGGATTTCTCTGAAATCCACGGCTTGCGCGTAGACAAGCATTCCACGGGCGGCGTTGGGGATAAGACGAGCCTTGTCGTTACCCCCATCGTGGCGAGCCTTGGCGTCAAGGTGGCGAAAATGAGCGGACGCGGACTTGGCCATACGGGCGGCACGATTGACAAATTAGAGGCTATCCCCGGTTTCCGTACCGATTTGCCGGTAGACGAGTTTAAAGAAATCGTCAACCGCGTGGGGATTGCCATTGTCGGACAAAACGCAGAACTTGCGCCCGCCGACAAGCTTTTGTATGCGCTCCGCGACGTAACCGCGACGGTGGACAGCTTGCCCCTTATCGTATCGAGTATTATGGGCAAGAAGCTTGCCGCGGACGACGATTGTATCGTTTTGGACGTCAAAACGGGGAGCGGTTCGTTCATGAAAACGCTGGAAAAGAGCCGTGAGCTTGCCGAGCGTATGGTGGCTATCGGTAAGCGTGCAGGGAAGCGTATGCGCGCACTCATCACGGACATGGATATCCCGTTGGGGTTTGCAATCGGCAATTCCTTAGAGGTTGTCGAGGCGGTGGAAACCTTGAAAGGGAATGGGCCTGCCGACTTGACGGAGCTTTGTATTGCGCTCGCCGCGCACATTTTAAACCTTGCCGAAAAAGGGGACTACGCGACGTGCGAAGCCTTAGCTAAGCAAGCGATTGCGGACGGCTCGGGCTTGAAGACCTTTGCGGATATGGTCGAGGCGCAGGGCGGCGACAAAAATTGGATTTTGCACCCCGAAAACTTTCCGACGGCGAAATATTCCTATTCCGTCAAGGCGAAAAAGAGTGGGTATATCACGCACGTGGATACGGAAAGCTACGGCGTAGCGAGCCTTCTTCTCGGTGCGGGCAGAAATACGAAAGAGGACGTGATCGACCCGACTGCGGGCATTTATTTGCGCGCCAAGACGGGGGATTTTGTAAACGAGGGCGACGAAATTGCCGTGCTGTATTCGGAAAAGCAGAGCGGCTTTACGGCGGCGGCAGAAAAATTGCTTGCGGCGACGGAAATTTGCGCGCAAGCGCCGAATAAGCAGCCGCTTATTTTGGATATTGTAGAATAAAAATTTACGCGTGTAAAGTAGGGTGAAAATTAAAATACCCCTACCATGTACGCGTTGAGTTTAAAATTTAGGAGTTTTTACCAATGGCGAAGTTATATTTTAAGTACGGCGCGATGGGTTCGTCAAAAACGGCAAACGCACTCATTACCAAGTTCAATTACGAGGAGCGCGGCATGAAGGTTTGGCTTATCAAGCCTGCTTTGGACGATAGAGACGGCGTGGCGGCGGTTCGTTCGCGTATCGGTCTGTCGGCAAACGCGTTCGTGATGCAAGCGGACACGAATATTTTTGAGGAATATAAAAAATATAGCGACTGCGACGTTATCATCGCGGACGAATGTCAATTCCTCACGCCCGCGCAAATCGACGATTTGCGTAGGATTGTGGACGAGTTGGATATTCCCGTGCTTTGTTACGGCTTGCGTACCGACTTTTTGACCAAGCTGTTCCCTGGGAGCTTGCGCCTTTTCGAGGTGGCAGATTCCATCACCGAAATCAAGACGATTTGCGAGTGTGGGAAAAAGGCGATTGTCAACGCGCGGATTGACGGCGAGGGCAAAATCGTCACCGAGGGCGGTCAAATTTTAATCGGCGGCAATGATTCGTATATCGCGATGTGCCATAGCTGTTGGAAACAAGCGATTGCCAAACAGCGCAATCCGCAATAATAAAAAGAAGGAAAAAGAATATGAAAAAACTGCATTTAATTTGTAATTCGCATATCGACCCCGTTTGGATGTGGGATTGGGAAGAGGGCTTGGGTACTGCAATTTCCACCTTCTATCAAGCGGCGGAATTTTTCAAGGAATACGAGTACGTTTTCTGCCACAACGAGGCGATTTTGTATGAATTTATCGAGGAACACGATCCTGCGCTGTTTACGGAAATTAGCCGCTTGGTTGCCGAAGGGAAATGGCATATTATGGGCGGTTGGTATTTGCAACCCGATTGCAACTTGCCCTCGGGCGAGGCGTTTGTAAGACAAATCAAGCTCGGCAGAGAGTACTTTGACGAGAAATTTGGCGCGCGCCCCACGACGGCTATCAATTTCGATAGCTTTGGCCATAACGTCGGTATGGTGCAAATTATGAAAAAGTGCGGCTACGACAGCTATTTGTTCTGCCGCCCGATGCCGAGTATGTTGGATTTGCCCGACAACGTCTTTTATTGGGTGGGCAAGGACGGAAGCAAAGTCAAGGCGCACCGTTTCGACGACGACACAATTTATTGTAGTAGCTTTGGCCATTCCTTGGACGATATCAAGCGCAAGGTAAGCAAGCAACCCAACGCCGAGGTCGGCGTGGCGCTTTGGGGGGTGGGTAACCACGGCGGAAACCCCTCTCGCAAGGACTTTGCGGATATCGGCGCGTGGGAAGAGGAAATCAAGGGCGAAATGGAAATCGTACATAGCACGCCCGAAAGCTATTTTGCCGAAGTGCAACCGACGGCGGAGTGGGCGAAGTCGCTTATTCCCTGCCTTATCGGCGCATACACCTCGATGAGCAGTATCAAACGCAAGCACGTAGAGCTTGAAAACGCGCTGTTCACCACGGAAAAATTGTGTGCGGTGGCGGAGCTTCGCGGTCTGTACCGTAAAAATACTTCGGCGTTTATCGCGGCGGAAAAGGCTTTGTCGGCGTTGGAGTTCCACGACGTTGGCTCGGGTACTTGCGCGGCGGATGGCGAAAAGAGCAGCTTACGCAAGGCGGATTGCGCGCTTGATTTATTAAAAGTTGAATACAACAAGGCTTTCTTTGCGATGATTGGCAAGGAAAAGAAAGCGGGCGAGGGGGAATTCCCCTTCTTCGTATTCAACCCGCAACCTTATGCGCGTGAAGCGGTGGTGGAAATGGAATACTTGATGCCCGATCCGTTGGGCGGCGTAGTCGATCAATACACGGTGACGGTGAAGTGTGGCGGCGAGATTGTGCCCTCGCAGTGCATTAAGGAATTGTCGAATATCAATTACGACCGCCGTAAGCGTATTGCGGTGAAATGCACGTTGCCCGCGATGGATATTTTGCGCTTGGATTTGACGGTGAAGGTGGAAGACAAAGCGCCCGAAATTGAGCAACCGACGGGGGATATTCTCTTTAAGGATAATTGCAAGACGGTGCGTATTAGCCGTAAGACGGGCTTGATGGAAAGCTACGTTTTAAACGGGAAAGAATTGCTTACGGGCGGCGCGTTTGAGCCGATTATTTACGACGATAATGCCGATCCTTGGGGTTGGTATTTGGAACGAATTGGCGAAAATGGGGCACCCATGTCCTTATCGAATTGCAAAAACGGGCCTTTCCGCGGTATGGAAAACGTTAAGATAGTCGAAGACGGTGACGTTTTGACGGAAATAGAAAGCTTCTTTGAGGGCGCAAGCAGTTACGTGCGCGTATCGTATAAAATTTATAAGAATTTACCTTATACCGACGTGACGGTGGACGTGCTTTGGAATGAAAAGGAAAAAGCGTTGAAGGTGAAAGTACCTTCCTCGTCAAACGGTGCGTTTGTGGGACAGGTTTCCTTCGGTGCGGAAGAGCACGAAAAGGACGGCAAGGAAAATCCGATGCAGCGTTTTGCGGCGATGGTCGAGGGCGAAAAATCCTTTGTTGTGTATAACGACGGGGCGTTCGGTTTCTCGCACGAGGACGGTGCGACGTATACAACCTTGCTCCGTGGCGTAGCCTATTGCGCACACCCGATTGGCACGTTGCCGCTTATCAAGCGCAATATTTATATCCCTTACGTGGAGCAAGGCAAGCGCACCTTCCGTTTCCGTATGTCCTACGACGATACGAAGACGTTGGAAAACAACGCGCAGGCGTTTAACAATGCACAGCTTGGTTTAAACTTCTTCCCCCACGGCGAGGGCAGAAATGTAGAGAGCGTGTTGACGGTGGAAAACGAGGCGGTTTCGCTTGCGGCGTTCTATCAAGAAAAGGGCAAGTATATTTTGCGACTTGTCAATAACAACGATAGCGCGCAAACGACCAAGCTTGTTATGCAAGGCAAAACGTTTGACGTAGCGTTTGGTAAATACGAAGTAAAGACCTTTGTTTACGACGGCGAAAGCTTGATAGAAAAGGAAATTTGGTGCTAATATAAAAACCCCCTTTTGCAAAGTGCAAAAGGGGGTTTTGCTATTCATTCCGTACATGGTATAGGGATTTAGATAAAAAAGCGCGGCGCATTTGCGCCGCGCTCTATTTTTACAATCAATCCAAGGTGAACACGTTGACGAGCTTGGGTTGTGCGCCCGTAACGGGATCGAGGGGCATTTCCATTACGTCTTCCATATATTCGTTCCATTTATCGACGACGGGGCTGTTTGCCTGCGTCTTTGCGGCAAAGTCAATACCTTTTTCGCATTCATAATAGCCAAACAACGTGTTGCCGTCCGTCCAAATGGTATAGTTGCAAATTCCTGCGTCCTTCAAAACCTTGACAAGTTCAGGCCAAATTTCGTCGTGGCGACGAATATATTCTTCTTTTTTGCCTTCTTTGATTTTTGCGCTCCAAGCGTATTTTTCCATAACCCACCTCACGTAGCGTTTATTTTTATTTATTGTATCACCTTTTTTACAAAAAGTCAACGCCCAATAGAAAATTGCTTGGATTTTGGCAATAAAAAAAGAAAAAATGCCGCAAACTGCTTACAATACTACGTATTTAGGGGTGTAAAATGGAGCAAACGGCAGGTCGGCACGGCGGCAATATGCGCGGAAATTTAAAAAATGGCGGTAGCAGGTATGCGTTGAACGATAACGGAGACGGGCACCGCGAGGGGAAAGGCGGCTTTTTAAAGGGTGCGGCGTGGATTGCCTTGGGCGGCTTTATTGCTAAGCTCATCGGCGGCTTATACCGCATTCCGCTCACGAACATTATCGGCGGGCGCGGGTTGGGGTTGTATCAACTTGTGTATCCCGTCTATTGCCTCTTCTTGACGGCTTCGACGGGCGTTCCGTCCACCGTGGCAAAATTGACCGCCGAGCAGTTGGGGCGAAACAAGAGTGCCGAGCCCCTTTTCAAGACGGCGATGAAGCTATTTTTTATGGTGGGGTTGGCGGCGACGGCGTTGATGGCGATCGTTGCGCCGTTTATCGCCAAAGCGCAAGGCGCGGAAGAGGTTTTGGGCGGATATTACGCCCTCGCGCCGTCCGTCGTGCTCGTGTCCGTGATTTCCGTCTTTCGCGGATATTTCCAAGGCGCAAACGATATGCTGCCCACCGCTCTTTCCGAGGTGGTGGAGCAAGTAGTCAAGGTAGGGCTTGGCTTACTGTTCGCCTACTTTTTCCGTGCAAATATCGCGCAAACGGTGGTGTGGCTGCTCGTTGCCGTATCCCTTTCGGAAGTGCTTGCGCTCTTGATGCTTTTCGGAATTTATCGACGGGGGAAAAGCGGGGTAAAAAAGGGAAACGAATATACCGTGTACGCGTTGAAGCCTATTTTGCGGTTGGTTATCCCCGTAACAGTGAGCGGGATTTTACTGCCTGCGTCCGCACTTTTGGATAGTGTGTTAGTGCCTCGTTTGCTCTCGAAATATGCCGAGGACGCGGTTACCCTTTACGGCTTGTTTTCGGGCGGTGCTTCGACCTTAATCAACCTGCCCGTTTCTATCTGCTACGGGATAGCGGCGGCGAGTGTGCCTATCGTAGCGAAAGCGTCCGTCGAGGGTGGAAAAGAGGCTTGGAAGCGGGTGCGGTTTGCGTTGCTTATCACGGCGGCGGTGGCTTTACCGTGCGCGGTGGGGTTGTATTTGTTTGCGGATATTGCGGTGAAAATCGTCTTCCGTAACCTTGCCGTTACGGAAGCGCAAACGCTAATTCGGTTGACAAAAGCCTTGGCGGTGAGCACCCTCACGCTATCCTGCGCGCAAACTCTTTCCGCGTGCTTGACGGCGCAGGGGAAGCCGAAATACGCGGCGTTCTCGTGGCTTATTGCCCTTTCCGTCAAGACGGCGGCATATTTATTTTGGCTGAAAGACCCGTCAATTTCTGTTTTGGGCTTGGCGTATGCAACAAATCTTGCGTATTTGGTTGCGTTTTTGCTCGATTTGTTGTATAATTTTTACGTAAGTAAAAAACGGAAGGTGAAACGAGAATGATTACGGTAATCGGTTTGGGCGTAGAGCAAGGGGATTTGACCAAGCGCGGAGAGGAAATTATCCTTTTGGCGGCGCAATCGGGACGCAAAATCGTCGTGCGGACGGCAAACACCAAGTCCTATCAAACGGTGGTTACGCTTGGCGTGCCGCATATTTGCTTGGATTACGTATATGAAAATAGCCGCAGCTTCGCGACGTTGGCAAAAAATCTCGCCAAGGCGGTTACAGAGCAAGGCGACGACAGCGTGTATCTTGTGGACGGCGACTCCACCGAGGATAATTCCGTGAAGGCGCTAATAAAACGGACGCGCGGCAAAATTGAGATTATCGACGGCGTTTCCAAGACGACGGCTATCGTGCGCGCGGCGAATTTTAAGGGTTGCTCCTACACCGCCGTTTCCGCTTACGAGCTTATCGAAAAAGCGAACGCGGGCGCGCTTAGCTTGCCCCTCATCGTTTACGATTTGGACGATAGCGGTTTGGCGAGCGATATTAAGCTTGCGCTTGGGGATTTGTTTGGCGAAGAAAGCCAAGTGAAGTATATCCGCGAGGGCAAGGCGAAGAGGATTTCCCTTTTCGAGTTGGATAGACAAAAAGAATACGATTACACGTCCGCGGTGGCGATTGAGGGCGTGGATTTATTGCAAAAAACTCGTTTTACCATCGACGATTTAAAGGAAATCGTGGTGCGCCTTCGCGCGCCGAACGGCTGTCCTTGGGATAAAGTGCAGACGCCCGATTCCGTCAAAATGTCGGCGGTGGAAGAGGCTTACGAATTGGTGGATGCCATCGATTGCAACGACGATGAAAAGGTATTAGAAGAGACGGGCGACCTTTTATTGCAGGTCATTTTCCATGCCGTAATGAAAGAGGAAACGGGGGCGTTTAATTTGAGCGACGTCTTGACGGGGATTTGCACGAAACTCATCACTCGCCATACCCATGTATTCGGTGAAGACAAAGCAAACGACGGCGAAAGCGCGCTTTCCGTATGGGAAAAGAACAAAATGACGGAAAAGCACCAAGTTACTTATGCGGATTCCGTAAATGACGTACCCAAGTGCTTCCCTGCCGCGATGCGCGCGCAGAAAATTGGCAAACGCGCGGCGAAGGCGGGCTTGGATTTCCCGTCCGTGGAAAGCGCGGCGGAGCATTTGAAGACGGAGCTTGAAGAATTCTTCGCGGCGTATAAATCGGGCAATTTTGCAGAGGCGGAAAAGGAGCTTGGAGACGTGCTTTTTGCCGCAGTGAATATCGGTAGAAAGGCGGGCGCGGATTGCGAAAAGGCCTTGAAAGAGAGTGCAGAACGCTTTGCCAAACGCTTTACTTTAGCGGAATCGCTTGCGCTTGCCGACGGAAAAATCGTTACGGAATTGAGTGAAGAAGCTTGGGATGAATATTATAAACTTGCGAAAAAGAAATTAGAAAAATAACAGCTGTAATTTTGCATTCAGCACTAAAGCAAGGGGGGCAGGTATGCGTTTAAAGCCTATTACCATAGGGAATATCACAACTGAAAACAACGTATTTCTTGCGCCTTTGGCGGGATATACGAATTATCCTTTCCGCCGTTTGTGTAAGGGCTACGGCGCGGGGCTTTGCTACACCGAAATGGTGAGCGCAAAGGGCTTAAAATACGGCAGTGAAAATACGAAAGAGCTTCTATATACGGAAGAAAACGAGGGGTTATGCGCGGCGCAGGTGTTTGGCAACGAGCCCGACACGTTGCGTGCGGCGTGTGAGCACGAGGCGTTTGCGCCCTTCCCTATCGTGGATATCAATATGGGTTGTCCCGTGCCGAAAATATACAAAAACGGCGAGGGAAGCGCCCTCTTGGAAAATCCGATTTTAGCGGAACAAATCGTGCGCGAGTGCGTAAAGAGCGGGAAAATCATTACGGTGAAATTCCGTATCGGCATTACGGACGACAAGTTGATTACGGCGGAATTTGCCAAGCGTATGGAAGGTTCAGGCGCGAGCCTCATCACCGTGCATGGCAGAGCGAAGGATAAAATTTACGCGGGCGACGTGAATTTTGCGGAAATTGCGGCGGCAAAAGGGGCGGTGCAAATCCCCGTGATTGCCAATGGCGGCGTATTTTCTAACGCGGACGCGGAAAGGCTTATGGGCGAGACGGGCGCGGACGGCGTTATGGTGGCGCGTGCGGCGCTGTTTAATCCACAAATCTTTTGCGAATTGACGGGCGCACCGACGGAAAGCAAGTTGGAAATGTTCCGCAAACAGTTAAAATGGACGGGGCAGGTATGCGACGAACGGTTTACAACCGTGTTTATGCGGAAGATGGCGGCGTTCTACGTTAAGGGACAAAAAGGGGCGGCGGCATTTAAGGAAAAGCTTTTCCAAGCACAGACGCCCGAGGAAGTTTGGGCGATAGTGCAAGAAATATGGCAAGGCTAAGCCTTGACCGAATCTTACCACATTACCGCACGTTTTTTGATGAAGCGCACAACGATGTGGGCGTGTAGAAAGGATTTTAAATTTTACGTTACGGCTGTAAATATAAGCAATATTTACATAGACAATCAATTCACTACAAAAAAAGACCAACCGAGGTGGTTGGTCTTTTCGTTTGCGTTTTTCTTATTTATGTACGTAGATGAGTTCGCCGCCGTTCAAACGGGATTGTTCTGCGTAGATACCCATTAAGTGGCTTTCTACGGACGCTTCGAGGGAGGTGTCTGCTTGTGCGTTTCCGCAAAGCACTTCGTAAAGCTTTCTAATCAAGAATACGTCGCCGCCGCCGTGGCCGTAGCCGCTGTCTTCAAGGGTGGAAACTTCGATGGTTTCGGGTGCTTTGCCGTATTGCCACAAGCAAATTTTGTTTTCCATTTCGTCCAAAACAAGCTCGCCAAGCGTGCCGTGGAAGGTATATCTTCTGCCGCCGGGTGCGGTGAAGCCGGTCATGGTCAACGTTGCTTTTACGCCGTTTTCAAAGGTCATCGTCGTAAGCTGATGGTCAACTACGTTGTTGTCGCATTGGAATACGCATCTGCCGTAAGGGCCGTTTTGGATTGCCTCGCGCAATTTTTCTTCGGTTATGGGCGGTTGTACAAGTACGTTGAAGGGCCAAAGGTCCGTGGGACATTGACGCTCGTGCCAAAAATCAACGTAGATCTTTTCCGCATTGTAAGGGCAGGTGTCCTTATGCTTACAATCTACGCAACGTTCTGCTGCGCCTTCGGGCATATTTTCCTTTTTGAAGAATACAAGATCGCCAACGGAAGAAATGCTCTTGCATTTAGATTTTGCATACCATTGCAAAAGGTCTAAATCGTGGCAGCATTTTGCCAAAATCATTGGCGCGCTGCCGCAAGGCTGTTCGGTGGTGCGCCAATTGCCGCGGACGTAGCTGTGTGCTTGGTGCCAATAACCAACTCTTTCCAACGCCTCAATCGCCACCAGCTTGCCGATCCTTCCGTTTTCGATAATTTCCATAGATTTAACGAATGCAGGGGCATAACGCAAAACGTGGCAAACAAGCGCTTTCGTGCCGGCTTTCTTTTGTGCGTCAAGCAAAGCGTAGCATTCCTCTTCCTTGTCCGTCAAGGGCTTTTCCGTCATGATATGATAGCCGAGCGCAAAACCCTTGGTGCAGTGGCGGATATGGTCCTTATCCTGCGTGGTAACCATAAGCAAATCCGCACGTTTTTCTTGGAAAAATTCCTCTTCCGTAGCAAAACGATTTTCTTCGGGAACGTCGAATCTGTTGCCTGCGTAAGCAAGGCGAACGGGGTTCATATCGCAAATCGCTACGATTTTAAATCTATCCGTTTGTTCATAAAGTTGCCAACCGTAAGCGTCAACGCCTCTTGCGCCGGCACCGAGGATAGCAACGGTAAAAATTTTCTTTTCCATACTTTCCACCTCCGTGAAAGGCTTTTTTTTTATTATCTCTACGATAGTATAGCACACTCTTTTTTAAATGTCAATTTTAAAAAACGATTGTTTTTGCTTTTTTTGTATCTTTTTTTGTTGAGTGTGCTACAAAAAACGTGAAGTGCGTGAATGTGGGGCAGAATTTACGTAAATAAATTCCGCGAGGGATTTATCAAGCGGCGCGGGAATTTTTATTTTATAGGGGAATAATGGGCAAAAAAAGGGATGAATTTTGCAAATAAACTATGTTTAAAAAGGGGAAAAATTTAAAAAATGCGCGAAAATGCTGTACAATCCCTTTTTTATATGTTATAATATATTCGTATGTTGATTTTTCCTTTTTTCGAGAAAAAAAGGAAAGAAACAGATGTTAAGGAGGCTAAAAAAGCATGGCGGAAAGAATTGAAGCCGAATACGGCGCCGAGCAAATACAGGTTCTTGACGGGTTGGAACATATCCGTAAGCGCCCCGGTATGTATATCTCGTCCACGGACGCGAAGGGTTTGCATCACCTCGTTCACGAGGTCGTAGATAACTCCATCGACGAAGCGCTCGCAGGGTATTGTACGCATATCGAGGTGGTTATCAATGCGGACGGAAGCTGCACCGTACAGGATAATGGGCGCGGTATCCCCACCGACATTCACCCCAAAGAAGGGATTTCGACGTTGGAAGTCGTATTCACCAAAGTCAACGCGGGCGGTAAGTTCGGCGGTGATTCGGGCTATAAGGTTTCGAGCGGTTTGCACGGTGTAGGCGTAAAGGCGGTTAACGCCCTTTCGGAATGGCTGGAAGCAGAGGTTTACCACGAAGGTAAAATCTTTAAGCAGGTCTATAACAGAGGTGTACCTCAACGCAGTGTGCAAGTAATCGGCGAAACGGACGCAATGGGTACGAAGGTTACCTTCCTTCCCGACGCGGATATCTTTGAAACGACGATTTTCGTTTACGATACCTTAAAGGGCAGACTTCGCGAGCTTGCTTACCTTAACAAGGGCTTGCGTATTTCCTTGGAAGACAAGCGCGCAGGGCAAGAACAGCAAGATTCTTTCTGCTATGAAGGCGGTATTTGTTCGTTCGTTGAAGAATTGAATAAGAGCCGTGACGAATTGTTGTTCCCTACCCCCGTTTATTTTGAAGAAC
>JAEIGA010012221.1_pt1 | contig 13024 bp, 9 predicted proteins | sample 9270691 | NCBI WGS metagenome assembly JAEIGA01 (sample SAMN17057246, study PRJNA624740) | gut metagenome | biome: biome; isolation source: fecal sample | host: Bos grunniens | place: China: Xizang | collected 2019 | reverse complement strand
GAGGTTCCACCTCTTCCCATTCCGAACAGAGAAGTTAAGCTCACTCGCGCCGATGGTACTGCGGTTTTCCCGTGGGAGAGTAGGTAGCCGCCTCTTTAAGCCAAGCCCAAAAGGTTTGGCTTTTTTGTATTTATACAAAAAGCCAAACGGGCTTGACTTAAAGAGGCAGATGCTATTTTCCATTGGAAAATAGTGATACTATTCGCCACGAGAGAGCTTAACAGCTCTGTGAAACAGAGGAAAATCGTGCAAGCCGAATGCAGAGGATATACCTATATATACTATGCTGAGGCGCAGCCGATTTAAGCCGAGCAATAATCGCAAAGCGATGCTCGGCAAGTTAAGCGAACGAGTAGGGGCGTTAGAGCCGTTAAGGTCGTTAAGGTCGTTAGGGGTGGAATGCAGAATGCAGAATGCAAAATGCAAAATTATTTTAGGGGCTGTTAGCCATTAGCTTTCTTTGCGGGTTTGATAGGAAATATAGGAAATATAGGAATTATAGGAAATATAGGAAATATAGGAAATATAGGATAGCGCAAACCCTATAACTCCTATAACTCCTATAACTCCTATAACTCCTATAACTCCTGCCGATGCGCCTCATTGGTCTCATTAGTCCTATTTTGAACGCCAACGCAATAGCAAAATGCCACTCATCAAACTTGATGCAAACAAAAAGGACTCCGCTTGGGAGTCCTTGTCTTTGTTGGATAATATACCGACTATTTGCCGAGGATATATGGGCTGAGTTCTACCTTCTTTGCCTCAAACTGCTCCTTGGTAATAAGACCGAGGTCAAGCATATCTTTTGCCTCCTTCAACTCTTTGATAGCCATCTCTTTTGTCTTTCCGAGTGGAACTATTTCACCACTCTCCAACGCCATTTCAAATGGGCGAACCTCAATGCGACTCGCTCCACCGACAGCAAGTACAATTGTTACCTCGTGTCCGGTCTTCTTATTGCCTGTAACGATAATGTTCTTAATAACACCTGTTTTTCCGGCCCATTTGCCACTGATTGGACTAGGCAATACGCCGGCAAGAGCGTGCATAGCATTAACTCGTTCCCACATATAACGATATGTTTTGCCATCAGATGTAACTCCAAAAGTTAATTTATCCTCTCTGTGATAAGTGTGTCCACTTTTGCTTGTATAGGAGTCGTATCGCCTGTTTTTATCGCGCGACCACGATTGCAATTCAGTGTAAGATGTGCTTGGAAGATTCTCTTCGTTGTCATTTTGAGCCAAGACAACAGTATTGAAAGAGAATAAAACTGCGATAAAAAGGATAAATTTCTTCATAGTGTAAAATATTATAGGGTTAAAAATATATTATTACAGTACAAATATAGTAAAAAAATAGAGAATAAAGAAAAGTGACGCCGAAATATCCTCATATTCGCATTTTTTACTATCTTTGTAAGGTGAAAAATTTTAACCTAAAATAGATATGAAAAGATTATTTACAATTGTGTGTGCGCTATTTGCCGTTGTGGCAGTATCGGCGCAAAGCGTTAAGACTGTGATTATTCCGCAACCTGTGGAGGCGGTAGCAGTAAAGGGCTCGTATACCCTCTCGCCGAAGACGGTGATTGCGGTGAGTGAGGAGGCGTTGGTGCGTCCAGCAACTCTCTTTGTGGAGTATGTTGCCAAGGATTTGGGTGCAACTCTTGCCGTAGCACAGGGCGAGAAGGGCGGTGTGCGCCTTATGCTTGACAAGTCGCTCGGCAAGGAGGAGTATTCGCTCGAAATCACTCCGAAGGGCGTGCAGGTAAAGGGTGGTACTGCGCAGGCGGTATTCTACGGCTTGCAGAGTCTTCGTCAGATTGTTTCGGCATCGGAGCATACGCGCAAAGGCGTTGTGTTAGAGGGCGTTGCAATCAAGGATAAGCCGATGATTGGCCACCGTGGCGCGATGCTTGATGTTGGTCGTCACTTCTTCACTGTTGCGGAGGTTAAGACCTTTATTGACATTATTGCGATGCACAAGATGAATGTCTTCCACTGGCACTTGACCGAGGACCAGGGTTGGCGTATTGAGATAAAGAAGTATCCAAACCTCACGAAGGTCGGCTCGTTGCGTAAGGAGACCATCGTAGGTCGTAACTCTACATCAAAGACCTACGACGGCACACCTCACGGCGGATACTACACCCAAGAGGAGGTGCGCGAGATCGTGAAGTATGCGGCAGAGCGTTATATTGAGGTTATTCCGGAGATAGATATGCCTGGACATATGGTGGCTGCTTTGGCTTCGTATCCGGAGCTTGGTTGTCGCAACGAGAAGTTTGAGGTGCGTACCCGTTGGGGAATCTCAAAGGATGTGTTGTGTGCGGGTAAGGAGTCAACTTTCCAATTCGTGGAGGATGTTCTCTCGGAGGTAATCTCGCTCTTCCCTTCAAAGTATATCCATATCGGTGGCGATGAGTCGCCTCGTGACCGCTGGAAGGAGTGCCCTCTCTGTCAGCAGAGAATTAAAGATGAGGGACTTGCAAATGAGCACGAGTTGCAGAGCTACTTTATGCACCGTGTAGAGAAGTGGCTCTCGGAGCACGGTCGTCGCATCATCGGCTGGGACGAGATTATCAAGGGCGGTATCAACAAGAGCGCAACCATTATGTTGTGGAACGACTCGCAGCGTCAGAAGGCTACCACACTCGGCAACGATGTGATTCTCTCGCCAAAATACTTCTGCTACTTTGACTACTTCCAGACCACCCGTCCGTATGTAAATCGTGAGGGTACGCTCTTCAAGGATAGAATTTTGACACTCCGCAAGGCTTACAGCCTTAATCCATACGAGAACCTCAAACCAGAGGAGTATAAGCACATTAAGGGCGTTCAGGCTAATCTCTGGACAGAGTATATCTCAACCTTTGACAAGGCACAGGTAAAGCTCTTGCCTCGTCTTGCAGCAACTTGTGAGGCTGCGTGGACAAGCGTTGAGAAGAAGGACTTTAACGACTTTGCGCGTCGTTTGGAGTATATGCGTAAGCTCTACGACAAGTCGGGCTACAAGTACGCTACATACTTCTTTGACGGCGTTGACGAGCAATAGTGGACAATAGTTTGTAAGGCGAGTTCGTTTAGAGTGCAACGATGAAGAAGATTCTTATATTGCTATTCGTGGGCGTTGTGGCGTGGGGTTGCCATCAGCCGTCATCGGAGAGGGTGCCGTATAGTAAAACGCTTGGCACGCCACCCGATTCGGAGGTGTGGTACACGACCAACGACGGCACTATGATTACAACCCTTGACGAGGGGGCGTTCAATGTGGGTATCAAGGAGCATCTCTACACTGACGGAGTTGGTGTAATACGCTTTGATGGCGCATTGACTACGATTGGTAGCGAGGCCTTCTATGGTTGCAATAGGGTGGATAACATCTCCCTTCCGCGCAGCGTGGAGAGCATTGGCAGTATGGCCTTTTACGACTGCAATGCTTTGGGCTGCATCTCGCTCGGAGGGGCGTTGCGCGAGTGTGGCGAAAATGCCTTTGAGGGTAGTTTTAACCTTACGACGGTGCATATCGCAGACCTTGCGTCGTGGTGCGCTGTGAAGTTTGAGGGAGTGCGCTCTAACCCGATATACTTTGCTTCGCTCATCTGCCTTAACGAAAAGCCTGTCAAGGCGTTAGTCATTCCAGAGGGCGTTACCTCCATTGGCGAATATGCCTTCTGTAACCTCGTTGCCATAAACTCGGTATCGCTACCTGCATCGTTGACATCGGTTGGCAGAGGGGCATTTGAAGATTGCCTTTTGTTGGAGAGAGTTGATATTAGCGACGCAAATAGTTGGTGTCGTGTAGAGTTTGAGGATATCTACTCAAACCCTCTCTATTATGGCGGCGAACTCTACCTGAAAGGGAGCAAGTTTACGGCATTGAAGGTTGACAGCGATGTGGTAGAGATTGGGCAGCACGCCTTTGTGAATTGCACCTCGCTCAAAACAGTTGATTTGGGCTACTGCGTCAAGCGCATTGGTGATGGTGCTTTTTCGGGTTGTCGTTCACTCACGAAGGCAAATCTTGGCAGCGGTGTGAGAAGAGTCGGCGACGAGGCGTTCCGTAACGCTACCGCAATGAGCCAAGTCGTGATAGGCGAGATGGTTGATGTCATTGGCCATAGGGCGTTTATGGGGTGTTATTCGTTGCAAAATATCTATTGTGATGCAACAACTCCTCCGACCTTGGCGGACTCCTATACATTTGCCTATGGCGCGGAGCATCGTCGCTTCTTTGTGCCGGAAGAGGCTGTTCAGAGCTATAAGGAGTCGGATATGTGGGAGCAATATGCGGCCGATATATATCCGTATACCTATTAAAAATAGACCTTTATTATATAAGAGTGGGCTTTGAGTTCACTCTTTTTTTTGCACTTTTTTGTCGCTTTTTTATTTTTGACACAAATTGACAAAAATATGCACTTCCTTTGTACCAGAAACAAGAACCAACTAAAACAAACAGCTATGGGAAAGAGTTACAAAATGAGGTGCAAGCACTGTGGAGCAGAGTTTTTGCACATACGCAAAGGGGTCTTTGGCGTGTTGCGAGAGTGTGACTATTGCGACAGCCATATCGTAACCGAGATTTCAATTCGTTGTCCTCAATGTGCGCGTCGTATAAACCGCACCGAGGATGAGTTCCGAAGTCAGATTATGGCGATGATGGCGTGGGCATAGAGCGAAAAAATGGGGTATCAAGCAAGAAAATGGCTAATTTTTTTCTGAATAGAGCTATTTTCTGCAAAAAAATAATTAACTTTGAGAAAAGTTTGCCTATCGTAAAGGTGGCAAATTGAGAATAAAAGCGTAAAACAATAAAAAACAATATATTATGTCAGAGAAGCAACAACCTAATGCCGAGAAGATGAAGGTCTTGCAGGCAGTGATATCAAAGATTGAGAAGGATTTCGGTAAGGGCTCCATTATGTATATGAAGGAGGCCGTGGAGGATGTTCCTGTGATTCCTACGGGTTCAATCACACTTGACACCGCTTTGGGTGTGGGTGGCTACCCTCGTGGCCGTATCATCGAGATCTATGGCCCGGAGTCGTCAGGTAAGACAACATTGGCCATTCATGCGATTGCCGAGGCGCAGAAGCAGGGTGGTGTGGCAGCCTTTATTGACGCGGAGCACGCCTTTGATAGCTACTATGCGCAGAAGTTGGGCGTAGATGTTGAGAATCTGCTTATTTCACAGCCAGACAATGGCGAGCAGGCTCTTGAAATCGCAGATTCGTTGATTCGTTCCAGCGCGATAGATATCATCGTTATTGACTCGGTAGCGGCTCTTACACCGAAGGCCGAGATTGAGGGCGAGATGGGCGACGCGAAGATGGGTTTGCAGGCTCGTTTGATGTCGCAGGCGTTGCGTAAGTTGACTTCCAGCATCGCAAAGACCAAGACCGTATGTATCTTCATCAACCAGCTTCGCGATAAGATTGGTGTGATTTACGGCAACCCAGAGACCACTACGGGCGGTAATGCGTTGAAGTTCTATTCAAGCGTGCGTATTGACATTCGTCGTACGGCGGTCATCAAAGATGGCGAGGAGCAGCTCGGAACCCGTACCCGCGTGAAGGTCGTGAAGAATAAGGTTGCGCCTCCATTCAAGAAGGCAGAGTTTGATATTATGTTCGGCGAGGGTATCTCAAAGATTGGCGAGATTTTGGACTTGGCAGTTGACTACGATATCTTGAAAAAGGCTGGCTCGTGGTTCTCGTATGGCGACAAGAAGATTGGCCAGGGACGCGATGCAGTGAAGGAGTTGCTGATGTCGGATAAGGCTTTGTGCGACGAGATTGAGATGAAGTTGCGCGAGGCGATGAAGAGATAGTGTTGTAGATGGTCAGAGGTGGGGTAGATGTGCTTCCACCTCTGACTGTTGATATTTTCAAGCTATACTATATGAGTTATACAGCAGAGGATGAGAGGCTTATAGATGCGGCCTACGAGGAGCTAATCGAGTCGTGTAAGAAGATTTGCAAGAACGACGACGATTGGAACTACATAAAGCGCGCTTTCTTCTTGGCGAAGGAGGCACACTCCGGGGTAAGGCGCCGTTCGGGCGAGCCTTACCTTCTGCATCCTATTGCTGTGGCGCAGATCGTAATCAAGGAGATTGGCTTGGGCGTCAAGTCGGTCGTGGCGGCACTCCTGCACGATGTGGTGGAGGATACCGACTACACGGTGGAGGATATTGAGCAGATTTTCGGCACGAAGGTCGCCTATATGGTTGACGGCCTGACCAAGATGTCGGGTGTCTTCAATGCCGACACCTCGGAGCAGGCGGAGTATTTCCGCAAGGTGTTGCTCACCCTCTCGGACGATGTGCGCGTGATTTTGATAAAGATTGCAGACCGCCTACACAATATGCGTACGCTGCAATATATGCCTCTCAACAAGCAGGTTAAAATTACGGGCGAGACAATCTATCTCTTTGCTCCTCTGGCGTATAGGCTCGGTCTATATCCGATTAAGAGCGAGCTGGAAGATTTGTGTATGAAGTACCGTTTTCCTGCCGAGTATGAGCAGATAAGCGCGATGTTGGAGGAGAGTGCCGAGAAGCGACAGGAGTATATAGATCGCTTCTGTGCGCCGATTATCGCAACGCTTGACAAGAACAACATTGAGTACGAGATATCGGGGCGCGTCAAGAGCGTCTACTCCATCTGGACGAAGATGCAGCGCAAGCAGATTCCGTTTGAGGAGATATACGATATCTTCGCGATACGCATCGTATTTAAGGCTCTTCCGTTCCCGTCCGAGAAGACGCAGTGCTGGCAGATATATTCGTCAATTACAGACCTTTACGCGCCAAAACAAGACCGTTTGCGCGACTGGATAAGTATGCCGAAGGCGAATGGTTACGAGGCGTTGCACTCTACGGTTATGGGGCCTGATGGCCGTTGGGTAGAGGTGCAAATTCGCACGCAGCGTATGGAGGATATCGCCGAGCGAGGCTTTGCTGCGCACTGGAAGTACAAGAAGGCTACGCTGTCGCAGAACGACGATGCCTTTGATACTTGGCTGAAAAAGATACGCGATGCGTTGAATAGCCCTACCGAGAACGCGGTGGAGTTCCTTGATAACTTCAAGTTGTCGCTCTACACCTCCGAGATTACGGTATTTACGCCGAAGGGCGAGCAACGCCAGCTTCCGAATGGTGCAACGGCGTTGGACTTCGCCTACGATATCCATACAAAGGTGGGCGACAAGGCCATTGGAGCGAAGATAAACCACAAAATAGAGCCTATAACGAAGCCTCTTAAATGGGGCGACCAGATAGAGATTATCACCGCCGACAGCGCAAAACCGAAGGCGGAGTGGCTGAATGTGGTGACGACAACCAAGGCCAAGCAGAAGATTACGGCCTACCTGAAACGCGAGCAGGAGAACAACATAAAGCGTGGCGTGGAGCTCTTTGAGGAGAAGATTGCGCAGTATGATGTTGTTTTGAGTGGCCGCGTGTTGCGTAAGGTTATGCAGGCGTATGGTTGCAACTATAAAGACGAGTTTTACAGTAGGGTAGGAGCGGGTATCATCTCGCTTGATAATCTCGGCAAGGTGCTGAAATCGTCATCTACAAGCAAGTTGTTGAAATTCTGGAAGTTGTGGCGCGACAACGAGCAGGATAATAAGAGCGTACGCGATGTCGCTCACGATGAGAGTTTCGTGATTGCCAAGTGCTGCTCGCCACTCCCTGGCGACAATGTAGTGGGCTTCCGTGACCCTTCAAGCGATAGAATTGTGGTTCATAAGGCCACCTGCAACGAGCTTAATCGCCTCGCTTCGCAGTATGGCAAGAATATCATCAAGGATAAGATACGCTGGTCGCAACACAAGGCTATGTCCTACCTCTCTACGATTGAGATACGCGGTATAGATAGAATGGGAATGTTGTCGGACATTACACACATCGTGTCGGACGATTTCAGTATCAATATGCGCGAGATTCAGTTGCGCAGCCACGACGGAATTGTTGAAGGCTCGTTGAGCCTCTATGTTCAGGATGTTGACTCGCTCTATTCGTTGATGGATAAGTTCCGACAGATAAAGGGCGTTGAGAGCGTGAAGCGAATTGAGAACGCAACGCTTGAAGAGTAGAGTAGTGCAAAAGCGAAAAATCAGACATTTATATAATTGAGTATGGCAACTATATTTTCACGAATTATCGCGGGAGAGATTCCGAGTTATAAGGTGGGGGAGAACGAGAAGTTCTACGCCTTCCTTGACATAAATCCATTGGCAAAGGGGCATACTTTGGTCGTTCCCAAGCAGGAGGTTGACTACCTCTACGACCTGGACGATGAAACGCTCCAAGAGATGATAATCTTTGCCAAAAGTATTGCGACAAAAATCAAGTCATTTAGCGGCTGTAAGAGGGTTGCAACGGTGGTTTTAGGCCTTGAAGTACCTCACGCACACATACATCTGATACCTATGAATAGCGAAAAGGATGTGGATTTCAGCCGTGAGAAGCTCTCTTTGAGTCCAGAAGAGTTTGCAGAAATCGCAGAAGCCTTGCAGAAATAGGGTAGTGCGATAACCGCGTAAGTGGTTGTAATATAGGGTGGTATGAAGATACTGCCCTATATTTATTATATGTTATTTAACATAATATATTCCCCTTTTTTCAATTGAACAATTTCTCCTGATTCGTAATCAAACAATATCTGATTCTCGTTGAAAAATCGCCTATATCGGCTCTTGATTTTACATTTGTAAAATAACTACAACTGTTAATAGAGTAGTTAGCTTTACAAATGTTATCAAATCTCATTGTTAAATCTACGAATTAACACTACAAATGTTAAGTGTTAAAAACCCTGTATAGAGCCTTTTTGACGCGCATTTCACATCGGTACAACGAATGAATTATTGACTAACTTGGTGCTAGAAATCAGTTAGTTACGAAATCTATATATAAATTAGTTTAAGTAGCAGGTGTCTGTTTGGCGGTAGTTTTGTATTTGCGTATTGTTATATATATTGTATGATGTAAATAGTTTCAAAATCAGTTAATTAGCGGTCTTTATCTCTCCTAATATATTATCTATTTGCGATAGGGCGTATTTAACCTAATATCTACCCTTTACAGTTGTAAACATTATTAACACTTTTCAACATTTTACATTTGTTATGTTAGTATTGTTTATTTTGTAAAAAGTATTTATATTTGTAAAAAATTACGGATATGGAGGAAAAGTTGCGTATTTTGATGAAAAATGAGAATTTGACAGCGAGTCGGCTTGCTGAAATTTTGGGCGTGCAGCCGGCTGTAATTTCTCATCTTCTGCGAGGACGAAATAAACCGAGCTTTGAGTTGGTCTGTAAATTGGTGACTCGGTTTCCGCAGATCAACCCTTATTGGTTGCTCGGAGATTCGGAGCAGATCTACTCGTCGTCGGAGGCGAATGTGCCAACCTCTTCGGACTCCTCTTCTTTGCCCTCTGGTGAGGCAACGCTCTTTGATGCGGTCAATGCTGAATCTGAAAAAAGCGACAAATTGAACATTTTGTCTGGCTTGCAGGGCGCGGCTTCTGCCTCCCGTTCCTCGTCGGAGATTGAGAGAGTGCTTATCATCTACCGCGATAAGAGCTTTGAGGAGCTACGATGCAGATAGGAGTTAGGAGATAGGAGTGGCGCAACGGTAGGAGATATAGGATATATAGGAGTTATAGGGTTTGCGCTATCCTATATTTCCTATAATTCCTATAATTCCTATCAAACCCGCAAAAAAGCCAATGGCCAATGGTTAAAAGCCAAATCTGTACTCTTTTCGCTTTCCCTTTGTTTTCTCGGAAAAAATTTATACCTTTGCGAGTCTTAATTTTATAAATATAGGTATCGCGAAGATAAATTAACCAATATACTATGAAAAACTGCTTTTACATTTTCGTTGCTCTGCTTGTGTCAACGCTGACTTATGGCTGCGTGAACTCCGATGAGCTCGATTATGATGGACCTCGTACCGAGATTACAGTTCATCTGAACACCCCCTCAAAGACCTCGCTTGGCGAGAAGGGCGATGATGGCGTCTATCCTATCTTTTGGAGTGCTACCGACCGCATCGTGATGAACGGCGTTGTCTCTGATGCCGTGAAGATTAACGCGGAGAACAACTCGCGTGCGCTCTTTTCGTTCAAAGGCGTGATTGACGGCGAGCGATATATCACCTTCCCATACACGGAGGGCTCTTCCTGCACGGCGGAGCAGCCTACGGTAGTCTTCTCGGCTACGCAGAACTATGTCGCTGGCTCGTTTGATATCAACGCAGCTCCTATGTGTGGTTATTCCGTTGATGGAGAGGGCGTTACGACTCTTAAACACCTTGCGGGTGTTTTGCGCTTGCCATTCAAGGCGAATATGGAGAACACCACGCTCAAACAGCTCACAATCACGGCTACAACCGAGGGTGCAGCTTTGGCAGGTGAGTATAGCGTAGATTGCCAGTCGGGCGACATTACGGCGATTGAGGGTACTACCTCCGAGACCATCCTCTACACCTTTGGCGAGAAGGGTTTGCCGTTGAGTACAACTGTGGCTACGCCTCTCTATATCGCGCTTCCGAAGGGTAGCTTTGGTAGCTGCGTGATTGCCGTTACAGACTCAAACGGCTTTACGATGATGTTGAAGTGGACAGGCAACAACATTAAGCCTGGCGTTGTTCGTGAGATTAAGGATATTACCTATCGTGCAGGCCTTGCAATTAACATTGACTCAATGGATTGCGAGCAGGACGACATCTATACCGAGACGGACAACAATATCGAGGATATGATTATCGGCGAGGACGATATTCTGATAAACTATATCCCTGGCCAATTGTTTGGTTATGTGAAGGATAACTCTGGTAATCCGTTGAAGGGCGTAGTCGTTACCGACGGAATTAAGGTTACGCAAACCGATGCGAATGGTCGCTACCAGATGGCCTACAATAAGGACGCTTACTACATCTTCTACATCGTTCCAGAGGCTTACGAGATTACGAAAGACGAGTATGGTCGTCCGGGCTATTTCCAGCGTATCAACCCATTCCACTCGCGCTACGACTTTACGCTGAAACCACTTGCTGGCGGTGTTGAGAACGAGTTCTTGCTCTTCGGCTTTGCCGACCCTCAATGTGGCTCCGATACTGCGGTGGAGCGTTTCAAGGCACAGGTTGCCCCAGAGGTTAAAAGCTACGCGCAGAGCCAATCTATACCGAGCTACGGTATCACTTTGGGCGATATTATCTCTATGGGAGGCTCTACGAACGAGGAGCATATGTTCTACGATATGCGCGATGCGATGCACGCCGACAAGATGGGTATGCCTGTATTCCAAGTTATGGGTAACCACGACAACTGCTTTATGAATGCTGCAAACCCTGTTGTTCCAAACACTTATAGCAGCAGCTTTAACTTGCGCATTCAGCGTCCATTTGAGGATGCTCTCGGCCCTGTAAACTTTGCGTTTAACCGCGGTAGCGTGCATATTGTCGGTATGCGAAATATGCAGTGGCAAACAAACGATAACTGCGCTACGGCCAATACAAAGACCTGCTTCACGAAGGAGCAGTACGATTGGTTGAAGGCCGAGTTGGCGCTTGTGCCAAAGACCAAGATGGTGGTGTTGTGCGTGCATATTCCGTTGTATAACGGTGGTACAACGGGAGATGGCTCATACCGACAGGAGGTGCTTTCGTTGCTTGACCAATTTGCCGAGGCACACGTAATATCGGGACACCTTCACTATCAGCGTAACTACGACCACACGAAGCTCACAACCTCTTCGCACAAGATCTACGAGCACGCACAGGCGGCTGTAAATGGCGCGAGCTGGTCAAGTAATATCAACGGCGACGGTGTGCCAAATGGCTATGCGGTATATCACGCCAAGGGTGCAACCTTCAAGGATTGGTATTGGAAGAGCTATGCCGAGGGTATGAAGGCTCGCGACTATCAGATTCGTCTCTATCGCGGAAATACCATTACAGGCGCGGAGACACCAGCTGATGCCAGCGCAAACCCTTCTGGTACAATGGGTTATTACAAGTTTGGCTATGAATCTAATGTGCTGTTGGCCAATGTCTTTAACTCGGATCCATATTGGACGGTAGAGGTCTATGAAAACGGAACAAAGACGGGTAATATGACCAGCTTGGTGAATTACCATAACTCTGTGCTATACGAGGATTTGAGCGGTAAGGGAACCCTTGCAAGCCCTTGGTATGCAGCAGGGGAGTGCGGTCGTGACTTCTGGGCGATTGGTCTGCTTTGTGGCTACCTCGGCAAGAATAGCGGAGGCCTCTTCTACAAGCACTGCTACCAGCTGTGGAAATATACGCTCACAAATGCTAATGCCACAATTAAGGTTGTTGCAACGGATAGAAAGGGTAATAAGTACGAGTGCTCAACCATTACCGATGGTAGAAATTACGAATACGCGTTGTATACGGGCGCACAGGGCGACGATGCAACAACCGACGACGAGACATTCGGCGATACCGGCGAGTAAGGCTCTGTTGAGCCAACGCTCAAAACCGTGAGCGATTGCTAAAATAGATGGGAGGCTCGGTAACGAGCAAAAAGAGGGGTAGTCCACGAAATAGTGCGCTACCCTCTCATTTTCAGCTTGTTAGCCAATGGTGTAATATGTATATTATGTTAAATTATATGTGTAGGCGGAGAAAACGGAAAGCGGAAAGCGGAAAACGGAAAACGGAAAACTGACGATGCGGAGCGAGAGCAGAGGGTGCTTGCACACTTTGCCGAGCCGCGAGGAAGAAAAGCCTGCGAAGCAGGATTAACGGAAAACTGACGATGTGGAAGTAAAGACACCGAAGGAGGCTTAACTGTTTAAAAAGCGAGCGCAGAGGGCAAACTTGTTTGCACTATGCCGAGCCGCAAAGTTTTTGGGCTTTTAGCTATTAGCCATTAGCCATTGGCTTTTTTAATGCAGAATGCAAAATGCAGAATGCAAAATTGCGCCTGACGGTGATGTAATAGTTAGGTTTTACCCGCCCCGTCGGTTTTTTT
>JAEIGA010012220.1_pt1 | contig 13024 bp, 26 predicted proteins | sample 9270691 | NCBI WGS metagenome assembly JAEIGA01 (sample SAMN17057246, study PRJNA624740) | gut metagenome | biome: biome; isolation source: fecal sample | host: Bos grunniens | place: China: Xizang | collected 2019 | reverse complement strand
TCAAGAAGTGTTATGCACAGCATGGTTGTCAGAGTTTTGCAAATGTTCAGGGTGCTTATTATAGAAATCTGAGATTGTACAATAATAGCGCCGAGGATTTCTTTGAGCAGCTGCATTATAAGATTAAGTTCAGCGGGTTGCCTATGGTAAGATTCTTTGATTCTGGAGATTTTCCTGATGCGGAGTTCTTAGAAAGAAGTGTGGAGTTGGCAAAACAGTTCCCTAACGTTAAGTTCATGGCTTACACTAAGAAGTATGACTTGGTAAATGAGTACTTGACGAAGGGTGGTAAGTTGCCTGATAATTATAATATCTTCTTCTCTGCGTGGGATGTTCTTTGGGATGTTCCGAATCCTCATGGGCTTCCGATTGCATATGTGAAGTTTAAGGATGAAAGATTTACGCCGGAGATACCAAAGAATGCATTCCATTGTCCCGGTAGAGAGACGAATTGTTCTGCTTGCGGAGTCTGTTGGAATAAGAAGGTTAAGGCAGTTTACTTTGATGAACATTAAACAATACAAAATGATTGATAAAAGGATAATTTTATGAGGTGTAGATATGAAGTTTAGAGTTTATGAATATGGAACTGATAAAGATGTAACATACAAAGAATCTTGGTACATTGATATTGACGGAAACTTATTGTATTGGACGGATAGTAATGATGATGCTCCATTATATGTGGCAAGTGGAGAATATTATTACAAGTTGGAAATTGAAGTGCTTAATTGAAGTGCTTTAAGCGGAGGATTTAAGTATGGCATATTGTTATTTGAACGGAAGAAAATATGACATTAGCAAAAAGGTAATTTTGAATTATATCAATTCATATAGTACAAGTTTTACAACGGAAGAAAAAGAAAAAATTGCAAATGAAGTTGTATTTAGAATGGAATCTCTTGAAATAGATGGTGTAGATTGTCAAGAGTTTAATTTTATTGAAGATAGATACACAGAAGCTTGTATGTATTACATCTTTGACCATAACAACAGAATTGAAGATTTGTTGAACGAAGAAGATGATGGTAAGATTTGGGATTATTTAAGATAAATAATGATTTTATGAGGTGGTATCATGGCAAAGAGAATTAAAGAGAAAACAGTATACAAGAACAAGAACGGAAAAATTGTTTGCATTGAGGATATGATGTTTGGTGGTACAAGATATATGCTATTCAATGCAGATGGGAATTATGTAAAGGATATTCAAGTGCCATTTAGAGTGGCAGACTATCTGTAAAGGTCAAGTGGAGGATTTTAATATGGATAACAAGACTATGTTTTTCAATGGAAATACTGTTATTGTAACGGAAAATGCAGATGGAGAAATCTATTTGATTGAATCAAAGTACATTCAAGATATTGTGGATGATTGGATGGGAGATTGTAATTTTGTTCCATCAAACGATGCAAAAGTATTTTTTGCAAGTTGGAACAATGAGCCTATTAGCCCTTATAAATACACAGACTTTGAATCTTTGGTTAGATATTTGCAGAGTTTAACAAGATAAAATGACGATTTGATAGGAGAAAAATATATGAAAATAGTTTTAAGTCTTGATGAAGCATGCGAAATTATTGCAGAACATCTTGTTTCGAATGGCAAGTTAGAAAACAAACCGGCAGATGTGCATTGGCATGTGCTCAATGGAAATGCAAAAGAATCATATGTAGAGTTTGAACAATAAAAGAGTGATTTTAATATGGAGGATTTATTATGGAAATTAACTGGACAAGCATAATTAAGAATGGCAACCCAAAAGAAGATGGGGAATACTTGGTAACATATATTTCGTACTCAGGTGGCCCAAAGGTTACTATCCAAAGATTCCAGAGTGGCAAATGGTGGTTTGATGGACAATATACAGTTGTTGTTGCTTATGCAGATGTGCCGAAGCCGTATGACAATTATAGGAATGATATGGAATCGTTGTAATACAAAACAGTGATTTTAAAATGAAAGGATGATATAAATGTTAAACGCACATGAAACACAATTAGCAATGGAACATTTCTTTAAGGATTGTTTGAATTTTTGGAGAAGAAATACGAATGACGAAAAAGTGGCTTTTGAGAAGGCGCTCAATGATACGAGAAGAATTACAACAGATCCGTTCTCTCCTTGTGGAAAGAAGTTGGATGTGGAAACAAAAGAAAAGTTTATCAAGTACCGTGAAATGGACTTGGGAATGAGAGGTTAATATGAAGTTCACTACGGCACAAGAAATGCTTGAATTTATTCAAGATGGCAACGATTTGTGGAGCCAATCGGCAGAAACTTATGTGTTTGTGTATAATGACGCAGGTTCAATTTGCATCTATAGTATTGACAAAGAAAAAGCAAAACAGTTAGCGTCAGACGCAAAAGAATACGACGAGTATTGGGGTGCGTTCCTAGGTATAGGCGGCAGCATTTATGACGATCCGTCCTATGAGGACTATACCGAAGATCAAATGAGTAATTTGGATTTGTGTGAAGAGTTGTATCTAATAGAAGATTGGGTATTAACCCAAGATGTTAATTAAGGAGGTTTAACATGGACGAATATTGGAAAGATCCACGGCTTGGAACTGACGACGATGAAGGCGCATATGATTATTATGCCTGTGATAAGCCTGATAATAAACAGTATATGTGCTGGTCTGATTGCAAGTGTGATGATTGCGGAAAAGAACCGAGATTTAAGCGCTATGGCAAGGCATGGAACGCATACTGGTATTGTTGGGACGGCTGGGACGGAGATTCAGGATTTGTGTGCTGGAAGTGTTTGTTGAAGAGTAAAATCTATAGCAGCAAGCTTAATTTTAAGAAGCGAATCAAGCAGTACAAAAACTATCGTAAGTTTATTAGCCATTTTAAGAAAAATAACATTCCGATTACGAAAGAATTGAAAGAAACGGTAATGCAGGTTTGCCGACAAGGAGGTAGTTATGAACAAATATAATATCACAAAGACATTTACGTTTTATGACGAAGACATTCTGAGCGTCATCTGCTCTGCGGTTTATGACATTGGATATTGGTCCTGTATCGACAATGATACTGATGTATGGCATAAGACGAGCGGTTCTATGGATGATGATCATACGTTTGAAGATGTGTTCTTTGAGATTATGAAGAGCGGACAAGCAGTAGAGATGATTGATGTCGAGGACGATGAAGAGGTATGGGAGTTGACGTTGGAGAAGTTGATTCATGGCATGCAGATGGCTATTGATAATGGCGACTGGGATGGGGATGTTGATGAGTTGGACGGTGCGATTGGAGATATGATTTTCCAGTATGCTTTGTTTGATGAAATTGTATTTGGATGAGGAGGAAGTGTTATGAAGCTACCACGAGGACTGAAGCTTTTTATAGCCGATATTGAAAATGAAGAAAATTACGAACAGGAAATTTGGTATGTTGTTGGAAAAACATATGACTCTGCGTTTAAGCGTTTTACGAAAGAAGCGAATAGCATTTGGCGCACATATCTTTACTATTTCAACGAAGCGAATGAAGAACAAATAGAGCGCTTTATGAAAGAGTTGGGAGACGAAGTGGTTGAAGCTTGTATTTATTATACATAAGATAAGGAGAATTAATTATGATTAAGAAGTTTTATTTTCCACTAACCGTCAATGTTAGCGAGCGCGGAGATTGTGGTTGGTCTGATGGTTTTGAGTATGATGGTGTATATGCAGACGAGCATAGAGGGGCAATTGAAAGAAAATTTGACGGATACAATGACTATGATATGGTTGATTATTTTGATGAATATGATAGTGCAACAGCAAAGGCAAAGCTTCAATCTATGATTTGGGGATTTGAGTCTGTTAATGGCTGTCTATACGGTAAGGTCGATGTGACTCTTTCTGATGAGTTGACAGAAGAAGAAGCCGAGGCAGTCAAAGAATATATCTGTGGTCAGAACTCTGATGGTCTTGGTGAAGGATTTGAGCAGCAGGAAATTCGTATTAGTTATGATGAAGAGATTTATGTGAGTTTTTGGCATCGTGGCGATGACTATTGGATTTATGATGAAAATGAGTTTAATAGTAAGATTAGAAATAAGATGTGATTTTACATAAAATAGTATATAATATTGTCATTAAGGAGGAATTTATAATGGAAAATAAAATTATTGAGCTAACTCAAAGCAAAGAGGGTGGACATTGTCTAACTTGTGGTGCGGATAATGGAAACATTAAAATCAAAATCCAGCGTATTGACCCAGTAGACAGTATTACATCATTTTATATCTGTGATAAGTGTTTATCACAAATGCAAAAAGATATTCAAAAGATCTGCGAATAAGCAGATCCTTGATGTTGCATAAAACAATGCAGAATGATTATATAATAAAGAGGAGAGATTGGTAATGAGTAAAGTATATGGATATTGTAGAACGGCAAGAGCAGAGGGACATAATATGGAGGAGCAAATTGAGTTAGTGTCAAATTATTGTAAAGACAAAGGATTGGATCTTGTGACGTGCTTCTGTGATGACGGAGTAAGTGCGCACAAGGTGGACAGAGTTGAAATGAGGAAACTGTTTGATGTGTTGGAGACAGGTGATACAATTGTAACAAGAGACTATTCAAGATTTGCAAGAAACCCAATTGCGCTGCAGATCTTTATGGATGACATGAAGAGCAGAGGCGTTGAGATAGTGTGTATCGAAGAGAATGAAGATGACAGTGCACCGGCTATCAGAGCTTGGTTTGAGCAAAGATGGGCGAGGTAACTAGGAGATGAGAAATCATCTCTTTTTTGACTACAAAACAAAATGATTATGTAACAAGGAAGGATTTATGGTAAGGGTTAAAGATAATTTGGTTGGAAAAGAGTTTGGGAGATTAACGGTAATAGGTCGTGACGAAGATTATATATCTCCTAATGGACGACATTATCCACGATGGATATGTCAATGTAGTTGCAATGAACACAATATAGTTTTAGTGTGTGGATCAGAATTGAAAAAGAAAAAAGGAGGGACTAAATCTTGCGGTTGTTTAGTAAAAGAAATAAATTATAATATGCGGAAAAAGTACAACAATTATGATTTAGACAGTAGAGAATATGGAATTGGGTATACAGAAGAAGGAGAAGAATTTTGGTTCGATAAAGAAGATTATGACTTAATCAAAGAATATCATTGGTATTACGATAGTCATGGATATGTAAGAGCTTTTGATTGTAATAAGAAAAAACAAATTCGATTACACATGTTAATTATGCAACCAATTCCGGAGAGTATGGTAGTAGATCATAAGACGCATCCAGTAGGCGACGCTCATAAAACAGATAATCGCAAATTAAATTTGGAATATAAAACATTTCAAGACAATGTAAAAAATCAAGGACGTAGATCTACTAATAACAGTGGTGTTACAGGTGTGTGTTGGCATAAAAAGAGTCAAAAGTGGGTGGCTTACATATGTGTTAATTATTGTCAAATCCATTTGGGAGAATTTAATAATAAAGATGACGCAATTCAAGTTCGTAAAAATGCAGAAATTAAATATTTTGGGAAAAATCGATATGATGAAAATAATTAAACAAAGGAGACGTTGAATATGAACATTAAAACTGGATATAAGCTATTTGAAATGGATTCAAATGGTAGATTACTACCTTTATTTATTAACAAGAATGAAGAAACACCTATGAATAAATGGGTGATGGCAGAGATTGTCGAACATCATCCAGGATTCGCTCACAGACCCGGCTGGCACCTGGGAACTATGATGCCAAGCGCTCCGTGGCTTATGGGTGCAGATGGTACATATAAGTCTCAGCGTGGCAAGAGATTTAGAAGAGTATGGTGTGAGGTAGAATATGCGGCAGATGTAGATTATACGTCTGTTGTTGAGCAGCTACCAAAAAAGTGTTTTACAGATAGATTGCCTGATGGCGGTTTCTACAATTTTAAAGAGTCTGGCAATAGACTGTGGGTTATTGCAGATCGTATTAAGATTACAAGAATCATCAGCGAGGCAGAAAGGATGGAGATTTTGAACAAGATGAATTATGATGAGCAAGAGGCGTTTGAACCTTATAGACAGGCGATGGCCAAGAGGATGAAGGCAGTGTAATTGTAAACAATTTATGAATACAATACAAAATGATTGACAACAACGAAAAATTATGATATAATTCAAAGTATAAACCAAAAGGAGAAAATATTATGAACAAAATGAGACGTCAGCAATTGAGCAAGTGGCTGGAGGACATGGAAAACATTAAGAGCGAACTTGAAAGCATCAGAGATGATGAACAGGAGTATTATGATAATATCCCCGAGAACCTGCAGAGTTCAGAGCGTGCTTGCGATAGTGAAGAGGCTATCGAGAAAATGGAAGAAGCAGTATCCTCTATTGAAGATGCAATTAGTATTATTGAAGAGATTGTGTAAGGAGGCTGTGTTATGGAAATGAATGATCTAGAAATTTTGCCCGGCCTTTACGGATCGGAGATTAGCAGAAACAGGGCCGTTGGATATTGCCCTTATCACAAGGTGGCGCTTACAGTTAAGACTATGAAGCGTCACGAGTGTCTGAAGAAGCAGTGTGATGCGCTGCAGAAATATGAAGAACATGACTTCTGGAGACAGCACGAGCAGAAAAAAGAGCTTCGCAAGGCGAGAAAGCAGGTTCTTGCAACCTTTTATGGTTAAGGAGATGATGCAATGCCAACAATGGAAGAAATGCGAAAATACACAGAGAAACATAAGAAGGAACGAGAAGAATTTGATAAGCATTTGGAAGAGTTGCGGCTTAAGGAATTGGAGGCCAAGGGACTGAAACCATTTGATGAAAGTCAGGTGCCTAAAAAATATTGCGACCATCCAAATACCATGGAGAACGGCACAGCAACATTCTTTTATATAATTGTAATGTTGGTAGGATCAATCTTCAAGGGCAATTGGATAATTTGGATTATTGCAACAGTCGTTTGGGCAAAATTTATTACAAGGCACGATAGATAAGGAGAAAAATTATGAATAATGTGGCGGGAAGACTCGAAAAGGAAACTAAATTTTACGAAAATATGAAGGTTAAACTGCAAGGTTTGCCAAAGATTTTTAGTGAATATTGTACGTCGATGAGAGCGAACAGAAAGGCGTATACCACGGTCGGCGTTTATGTAAACAATGTACTACACTTTGCTCGCTTTGTGACCGGAGACAATTTGACAGAAGATTTTTATAAAAATATTAGCCCGTCTGATGTTGAAAACTATATGATTTCACTTGAAACAAGAGAGACAAAGGACGGAATTAAGAGAACAGGTGATGATATTCTTCAGAGCCGATGGAGCTCACTGAATACCTTCTTTGAATGGGCAATGAAAAGAAATTATATTGATAAGAATCCTATGGGCGTTGTTAGCAGACCGAAAAATAACACGGAGCACAGAGTAAATTATTTGACTAAAGCTGAAATTAATAAGCTGATGAGAGCGGTAGATAAAAATCCAAATAAGGCGATGGCGTTGCGAAATAAGACCGCAATCAGTTTAGCCTTGGCTACCGGACTTCGCGTAAGCGCTCTGTTAAATATGAATGTTTATGATGTTGATTTTGAAAATAGCTTCATTAAGGTTATTGAAAAGAGACAGAAGGTTAGAGAGATTTATATTGGAGATAATATTAAGACGATGCTGCAAGAGTGGATCGAAGTGCGCAACGATGTGTTTGCAGACGTAAATACGGCAGCGTTGTTTGTGTCTCAAAAGAGGGATCGTTGGTCTGTAGATTCATTCTCTGAAATGTTAGAGAAGGCGTGTGAAGTGGCGGGGATTAAGAGAATTACGCCTCATAAGCTTCGCTCAAGTTCTGCCTGCGCCTTGGCTAAAGCAGGCGTTCCCGTGAAGGCCATTGCAAAACAGCTTGGTCATTCGAGTACCCAAGTTACAATGCGCTATATTGATGTGTTCGAGGAAGATAGTGAGAAAGCAAAGGGTATTTTGGATAATTTGTTCTAAAAAACCAACAAAAAGACACGGCAAAATGGTTGAATATATCATTTTGTCGTGTTATAATAACGGCGTAATAAATTATAGAGGAGTCGATATATGTGTATACTAGCGAAAAGGAAGTCGAAGACTTTCTAAAGGAGTATAAAAGAAGCAGAGTAATTATTGAAACAACAACAAGGGCGGCTCTGAATAGAGCAATTGAGTTTGAAGAGAGGTTTGAGAAACCATTTTATCAATTTACTACAGACGAAGCACTGGAAATGTACGAAAGTGCTCACGCAATATCCGTGGTATCCTTACAAAACACCAATCTATTATTGAAGAATGCATCAAGATGGTTTCGATATAAGAAGGGAGATATGCTGGATAGTTCATACGAAAAGATTACAAAGGATTTGCTTCTAACTGTTGTAGACACCGAGAAGAAAAATCGTTTAATCTTAGGCAAAGATGACATTGAGGATATTATGGGTCAGTTATTAAACTGGACTGATCGTTGCATCATCTTTATGCTATTCAATGGCGCCGGCGGCTATATGTTAAAAGAACTGACATTTATGCATTTGGACCAGGTAAGTGAGCAAGATCTGAAGGTTTACTTTAAAAACGGTAAGACTATCGATATCACAGCGCAAGATTACGAGATGTTAAAGCAAGGATTCCATGAGGATGAATTAATGTCATTTGGGTCAACCAGCAGGGTGTCAAAAGTCAGAAGTCTGGGGCTATACAAAGCAAGGTTTAATGTTTTGTCTGACAATGACAATCCGGAGGACAGCGCAGACTTGGAAAGAAGATACCGCTGGACTCAGAGAAGATTGCATTTAATTTCGCAGGATCTTGGTGTGAAATTAACAAGTGGAGGTATTCAAAGCAGTGGACTTTTATGGCATCTTCAACAGGGTGTAAGAGAAACTGGTATGAAATTTAGAGAATTTGTGAAAAGCGATAAGGCTGGGGAACTTGCCAGAAGGTATGATATTTTCTCTGAGTATTATGGTCAAATACTTTTAGAAAAGTTCGAGCAATATTTTGATTAGAGGAAGCGATTCCTCTTCTGCATAAACAATACAAAATGATTTGGAGGACCTGAATGAAATGGGAAAGACATAGCTGGGCAATAGTATTGGGTATTTTAGTAGTAATCCCACTAATTTTTATATTTTTAACGATTTGTTCATAATTTGGAACATTTTATGGGTTGAACGAACATATGTTTCGGTGTATAATTACATATGAGAATTTTTAATCGACAAGGGGAAATACAGATGAGAAAATATGACGAATGGAAACAGTTACAAGGACTACGTGGGAAGGTTACACTAGAGCATTTATTATTTGGAGAGCAGCAATATGGGTGTGATGAGCTTCAAGTAATAAATAACGACGAGAAGATTGGTATTGTAGTCAAGGGGGCTGAATTGTTCGTGTACAAGCAGAAGGTAGTCGAGTTCTGCGTTAAGGGGAATACTTATACGATAGGGGATGATATGCTGGAGATTAGGGTTATTGTAAACAAATTGTAAACAATGGGTAAAAGGGGTTGACAAAATGGCTCTCTTATGGTACAATAGTCGTGAACTTAGGAAACAAAGTGATTGTTGCGAAAGGAGGGCTAATTTATGGGAGATACGGTATGGGTCCAATGTGCTAGATGCGGACATTTACATAGGGTTAAAAGTAAAGATGCGTCGATCTCAGACGACGATTTATATATAACAGAATTGCACTGCTCTCGATGCAGAGACGGTACGAAACATTTGCTTATAGGTGAATATAGAGATGATGTTTATCTAGTGGGCGATAGTAGTTTGGACGAGCGTTATTTTATTTATTAAACAATACAAAATGATTAAAAGAAAGGAGAAAAGAAGTATGTTTGGTTTTAATTTAGGTGCTGAAGATATGGCAGAGCTAGAAGAGGAGATTCGCGAAACTTGTAAGATTACGATCCGCACTCTTGAGATTTTTTATGAAGAACTTCAGAAGTCTAATCTACCTGATGAAGTTAAGTTAGCGCTACTTACGAGTAAGGCAAATAGCAAGTAATAATAATTAAAAATTAAAAAATATTTATATTAAAAGGAGAAATTTATTATGGCAAAGAAGCAACCAGAGCATGGACTGAAGGTTACCCAGGGCAGTTTTCAGATTAGAGGAATTGTTACTGGAGTACAGAGCAACAATTTTTATTCGGAGAAGGACATTACCAATTCCAAGAACAAGGTTAGAAACGTTAATTTTGGCGTGAAGTACGATGTCGCTAGAAACGGCGATAATATCGATCTTACTATGGGTAAGACAATTTATCCTACGGTGCAGGGCTTTACGAGAGAAAGTGTGTACTTCAGCAAGAGAGAAAATGACAAGACGGAGACTAAGCAGATTCCTTGGGCGCAGAGACTTGATTTCGCAACCAATAACCCCGATTGGAGAGTGATTGGCGTCAATGTAGGTCTTGAGAAGGACGAAGAGGGCAAGAACATTAAGCAGTATCTTACTGAGTTTGATGCGGCTAAAGCAATTAAGGATAAGCTTAAGGACGATATGAGCGTTTTTGTAAGAGGTAATCTTGAGTTCAGAAGCTATACCAACAACCAGGGCGAAACCAAGAGATTTACCACTTTTGCGGCAAATCAGATTAGCCTTTGTGCAGATGTAGATTACGAGGACGAGGAGTTTGATGCAAAGCACGACTTCGAACAGACAATTGTGTATACTGGTATCGAGAAGGAGACTGACACGGAGAATAAGCCTACTGGTAGATTTATTCTTAGCGGCTACGTAGTTTCGTTCAATGCAATCGAGCCTGTGTCGTTTGTGATTGTAGATTCCAAGCTTGCAAACCTTATGAGAAAGAATCTTAAGCCCTACAATAGTATTCAGGTGCATGGTAAGATTGAAGTTTCTCACGTTGTCGAAGATGTAGTGGAAGAGTCTACTGACGAATGGGGCGACTCCAATCCTATGAGCAATCGTAGAACTAATGCACCGACAAAGAGAGAGCTTGTAGTTACTGGCGCGTCACCTTCTACGATCACGACGGACGTTTATACCGAAGAGAATGTGTCTGCTGGCATTGCAAAGCTTAAGGCAAAGGCACAGGTAAACAAGAACTTTGGTGAGAAGAAGGAAACTGCTGCGACCAATGATGACTGGGGTACTTCGGCGGATAATTCGGACGAAGATGAGCCTTGGTGATACAATACAAAGTGATTAAAGGAGAATGATATATTATGGCAAGAGCAAGAGTAGGTAGTACTATTAAGAAGAAGTTGGGAATTGTTGTGTATGGTGATCCGTTCACCGGAAAGTCAACATTCGCATCTCAGTTGATGTACATGCACAACGAGGATGGTAGCCCAATGAAGGTGCTTTATATTGACTGCGAAAGTGGTTCAATTGATTATTATATTGATGAGATTGAGGAAAAGGGCGGCAATGTAGAGGAACTGTACATTGTTTACACTCAGTCACTTGGAGAAGTACTTGAGCTAATTGATAAGATCAAGAATGATGATGATTTTTATCTGCTTGATGAAGAGACTGGCGAGGAAACCGACGAAGTATTCCTTGACAAGACTGGCAAGCCATGGAGACCTGACGCAATCGCAATTGATGGTATCACGGTACTTTCAAGCACGGTTAAGCAGGGTCTGGTTGAATTTTCAAAGAAGAGAGCAAAGGTTAAGGCGGACGATGCAGGTCTTATCGGCGATGCAAGACTGGTTAAGATTGAGGGCGCCGGAATGGAACTAAAGGATTATAATGCCGTAAAGTTCAAGCAAAGCAATCTTATTCTTTCTTTAATCTCCACCGGTATTCACTGGATTTGCACTTCCAGAGAAGCAGACGAAAAGGTTTATGAGAAGGATTCCGAGGGCAAGCAGATTTCTGTTCCTACAGGCAAGAAGGTGCCTGAGGGATTTGGCAAGGATTGTGTATTTAATGCACATACAGCAATTAGACTTACTCGTGATGAGTATGGCGATATTATTGGTATCTGTGAAAAGGACAGATCTTGTGTGCATCCTAATGAGACAATCGCAAATCCTCAGCTTACAGATTGGCAGTGCGTTATCGACAAGTCTGTTGGCAAGAAGTCGTTTGTAGTTATGAATGACCTTGAGAGTGCAGTAGCAACCGAGCAGAAGATTTACACAGAAGAGATAATGAACAGCATGGGCGGAAGTAGCGCGTCTGTTAGCACATCTTCTGCAAAGGGTCTTATTGATGAGATTAATGCAACCATGAAGGGCATGACAGCGGATGGCAGAACTGAGAAGAAGAACGCACTGACTGCGGCATCTCTTCCTGCAACGCCTTCTGCGATTGCAAAGATTACCGACACCTCTATTCTCAATAAGATTCTTGAGATTGTGAAGGCGTAAGCCAAAAACATACAGGGTTGGGGTAACTCCCAACCCTATTATGGCAGTTAGGAGGAGTTTATATATGGAACGAACGTGTACCATATGCGGTGGCACAGTTTTGATAGATAAGGATAATAGCAATAGAGCAATCAAGTACAAGAAAAAGTTCTATCATTTTGATTGTTTTGATGATATGTGCGACCAAAAGATAGCAAATAAAAGAAAAGATGTATCGAGCGCGTGGGCCGAAATCAAAGCAAATATTGATGAATTAGTTGAAGAAACTACCAAGGAGCAAAGACTTCAAGTGGCAAAAGATGAATTAAGCAAGTGGTTGCTCGCTCAGTATGATATTTCATTGTTAAGCACAAGGACATATATGAAGTTAAACGATATTTATAATGGCACGTTTAAGGGCTTGGCGTACCCCATTGGCCCGGTAGAATTGTCAGAAGAGTGGCAGTATTATTGGAGTGAATTGTGTGCGATTAGAAGAAATAAGGGTATTGTTGGCGAGGGCGCTATTAATTATGATTTGACAGTGCTGTTGAGTCGAAATGCAGAGTATAGAAAAATAAAAGAAAAAGAGAGAGTTGCACGAGAAGTGAGAGAGCAACAGGAAAGAGAAGTAAAAATAGATATGTGCCAAATAAAAATAGCACCAACGGCACGACAGCAAATG
>JAEIGA010012219.1_pt1 | contig 13025 bp, 10 predicted proteins | sample 9270691 | NCBI WGS metagenome assembly JAEIGA01 (sample SAMN17057246, study PRJNA624740) | gut metagenome | biome: biome; isolation source: fecal sample | host: Bos grunniens | place: China: Xizang | collected 2019 | reverse complement strand
GGCAATCGTCCCATCATGATGGCCGATACCATCAGCAATAGTGGGGGCATACGCGATCCTCATATCTTGCGTGGCGAGGACGGCTACTACTACATCGTGGCCACAGATATGCTGGTGGCCAAGAATGGCTGGAGAGAAAATCCTGGCATCGTGCTCATGCGCTCTGCCGACTTGATACACTGGACACACTCAGCCATACATCTTGCCCACGATTGGCCCGCCTTTGCCGATGCTTACTGGGTATGGGCGCCACAGGTCATCTATGACCGCGATGCCAAGGCATATATGATCTACTTCACGTTGCAGCGCACAGGCGATGGACGATCTACACTCATCACCTATTATGCCTATGCCAATGAGGACTTTACGGCCTTTGAGAGCGAGCCCAAACAACTCTTTGCAGCCAAGTATGGTAGCATTGACAATGACATCATCTATCACGACGGCACCTATCACCTTTTCTATAAGGGAAATACGAAGGACGAGCGTGGTCATGAGTTCAAGAATGGCATACAACAAGCTACCTCTAAGAGCCTTCATGGCCCGTGGACCGAGGACTTTGTTTATCTCGATGTATATGCCGACACTCATACTGGCGTAGAGGGCAGCAGCGTGTTTAAACTCAATGATAGCGACCAGTATGTACTGATGTACGATGTTTATGGTAGCGGACGCTATGAATATCAGACCTCTACCGACCTGGTAAACTTTACCGACCAACCTCTCTCATTCACCAAAGACTTTTACCCTCGCCACGGCTCTGTGATATCCATCACCGAGAGTGAGATACATCGGTTGAAGGAGGCCTTTGGCGCAATGAACTAATCAGAATAACTATCAGAAGAAATGGAATATATATCTACCGCCATCGAAGGCGTCTATCTCATAAAGCCCCGTGTGTTCAATGATGCACGAGGCTATTTTATGGAAGCATTCAAGCAAGAGGAGTTTGATGCAAATATCTATCCTGTCAAGTTCGTACAGGACAATGAGTCTATGTCTACCTATGGTGTACTGCGTGGGCTCCACTATCAGAAGGGCGAATGGAGCCAGGCCAAGCTCGTGCGTGTCATCAAGGGTCGCGTGCTCGATGTGGCCGTGGATATGCGCCGCTCGTCGCCCACGTTTGGTAAGTATGTGATGGCAGAGCTGAGCGATGAGAACAAGATGCAGTTCTTCATCCCTCGTGGTTTTGCTCATGGATTCCTTGTGTTGAGCGATGAGGCCATCTTCACCTATAAGGTTGACAATGTGTACGCTCCTCATGCCGAGGCTTCAGTGTTATTCTCCGATGCTGAGATTGGCATCGAGTGGCCTATAGCATCTGCAGATATGGTGCTCTCGGCCAAAGATATCGCAGCGGCGCCCTTCAGTGAGGCAGAGTATTTTGATTAAGATGCTTGGCATGGAGGTTGCGGCATGAGAGATGGTGATGCGCTGAAAGAGGCGTTGTGTGAGCGCTTGTCTGCCCGTCCTAATATCGCTCTGACGATGTCCATCGCTCATGAGGCGATTGATGATGCGCCTACGTTGCATGCCCTCTTGCAGCTCGTATATACAGCCGAAGACCCTCTGAGATGGAGGGCAGCATGGGCTTTAACCAAGGTGGCAGAGCAGTGCCCGTCACTCCTTGTGGCCCAACGCGATAGGTTGGCATCATTGGCCATACACACGGATGTGTCTCAAGGCCTGATGCGTCTGCTCTTGGTCGTGTTGTACAGCCTTCCCGATGCCGAAGAGATAGATGTAGCATTGCTCAATTGCCTGCTCGATACGATGGTATGCCTGCAGGTTCCTCCGAGCGTACAGGCTTTGGCGATGAAGTTGGCGTTTCGCATCTGCAGTGCCGACGATGACTTGTGCGGTGAGTTTCTCTGCATAGTGCAGAGTATGGAGCTCGACCTCTATTCACCAGGAGTGAGAGCCGCCGCACGGCAATGTTTGAAGAAAAAGGATAAAAAGAAATAATATATACAGATGAGTCGAAAGGTTATAGAGATTGTAGGTGGCGTAGCCAGACATCCGCTCTATCGGATGCGTGAGCCCATAGATTTTGTGCTCTGCGAGGGCGAGCAGTTGGCCATCGTTGGAGCCAATGGTAGTGGCAAGACGATGTTGGTAAATACGCTCATCGGGCGCTATCCATTGTTGATGAATGAGGTACGCTACGATTTTGGCGGGGCCAATGCACGTATGGCGTATGAGAATATACACTACATCGCCTTCCGCGACAGCTATGGCGACTATGACCCTCATTACTACTATCAGCAGCGTTGGAACTCCCAGGATGTAGAGCAGTCACCCACCGTGAGTGATGCGCTCACGATGACCGAGGGCCATGAGGAGCTGCTGTGCGAGTTTGCCATCGACGTACTCATGGATAAGCAGCTGGTGATGCTCTCCAGTGGTGAGCTTCGCCGCCTACAGATCGTCAAGGCACTCATGCTACAACCCCGCGTGCTCATCATGGACAATCCCTTCATCGGCCTCGATGACACGATGCGCAACCAGCTGAAGCAACTCCTTCTACAACTTGTCGATAGGCGTGGATTGCAGCTGATCCTAGTGCTCTCTCGCGAAGATGAGATACCTGACTTCATTACCCATGTGGTACCTGTTGCTGACAGGGTTGTGGGGGAGAAGGTTTGCTATACACCTCCTGTAGAGGCTTTTGCCCACACATTCAGTACCGTCGACACTCATGGCGCATCATCTGACGATGTAGTGATTGATTTTCGCGATGTGACCCTTCGCTACGGCGAGCATACGATTTTTGAGCATCTCAACTGGACAGTTTGCCGCGGCGAACGTTGGGCTTTGATGGGGCGCAATGGTAGTGGAAAGTCGGCCCTGCTCAGCTTGGTGTGTGCCGACAATCCTCAGTCCTATGCTTGCGATATCAGCCTCTTTGGCCGTCGCAGAGGCACTGGTGAGAGCATCTGGGATATCAAGCGCCGCATAGGCTACGTGTCGCCCGAGATGCACCGCGCCTACTTGAAGGACCTTCCTGCCATCGAGATTGTCGCTTCGGGACTTCATGATAGCATTGGATTATATGTCCGTCCACGCCCCGAGCAGATGGGCGTGTGCAAGGAGTGGATGCGCACGTTTGGCATCGAGGAACTTGCCGACCGCACCTTCCTTACCCTGTCCAGTGGTGAGCAGCGCCTTGTCTTGTTGGCGCGTGCCTTCGTCAAGGACCCCGAGCTGCTGATTCTCGATGAACCGCTCCATGGACTTGATACTCAGCGTCGCGAAGAGGTACGCCGTATCATCCACGACTTTGGTTTGCGCGAGGGTAAGACACTCGTCATGGTGACCCACTATCCCGAGGAGTTGCCCGCGTGTATCACCCATTACAAGAAATTATAAATCAGATTATTCACTATACTCACGATACTCCCCATGTGGTTAGCATTAGCATTTTTCTCGGCCGCTCTGCTCGGCCTCTACGATGTCAGTAAGAAGCAGGCGTTGAAGAGCAATGCCGTCATCCCCGTATTGTTTCTCAATACGCTCTTCTCCTCGCTCATCTTCGCTCCCTTTATCATCTTGTCTGCCACCACATCGGTGCTCGATGACACCATGGTGTATGTGCCCGTCTATGGCTGGGAGGTACATCGTTTTATCCTTCTCAAGTCGTTCATCGTGCTTGCCTCATGGCTCTTTGGCTACTTTGGCATGAAGCATCTTCCCATCACTCTCGTAGGTCCTATCAATGCCACACGCCCTGTGATGGTGTTGCTCGGTGCATTGCTCATCTTCGGTGAGCGGCTCAATGTGTATCAGTGGATCGGCGTGTTGTTGGCTATAGTCTCTTTCATGCTACTCAGCCGCAGTGGCAAGAAGGAGGGCATCGACTTTCGCCACAATCGGTGGATTTATTGTGTCGTGCTCGCCTCGGTGTTTGGTGCCGTGAGTGCCCTCTATGACAAGTACCTTATGCAGCGCTTTGATAGCATGATGGTGCAGTCGTGGTTCACTCTTTATCAGTGTGTTATCATGGGTGTAGTGCTCATGGTTCTATGGTATCCCAAGCGCAAGCATACCACCTCTTTCCGTTGGTCGTGGGCGATTCCTCTGATCTCGATATTCCTCTGCGTGGCCGACTTTGCCTACTTCACTTCCCTTGCTCAGGCAGGCTCGCTCATCTCCGTTGTGTCTATGGTGCGCCGAGGCAGTGTCATCGTGTCGTTCCTCTGTGGCGCACTGCTCTTCCGTGAGAAGAACTTGCGTAGCAAGGCGCTCGACCTCCTGCTCGTGCTCCTCGGTATGCTCTTCCTCTACATTGGTTCGAGGGCATAAGGGGACATTGCTTCTTGCTCGCCTCTTTAATAGGCTTGGCTGCTTGATATTTCACTCGCCTTGCACTATCTCTAATCAGCTTCGTTGCTTGAAGATAGGCTGCGGCTCGGAAAACAACAAATATATTTGCGTTTTCACTCGCCTTGCATTATCTTTGTCATTTAAATGATATGTAAGCAAGATATGAAGAGAATATTAATATCCGCAGTGCTCGGCTTGTTGGTGATGTTTGCCGCAAGTGCGCAATCTGCTCCCGACTGGTACCCCAAGGCTGATGAGGCCGTGGCAACCTATATCAATCACGAGGGAGAGGAGGAAGAGATTGAGGTGGGAGCCACCTATGATGCTCCTCTCACGGTGACCTTCATAGCCAATCCTATCGACACTACAGGTTTCTCAGTGCTGTACGAGTGGGAAATCATACAGGTCAAGGATGGTGTGGAGAAGCTTCTGGCCAAGCGTAATGAGGAGACCACCACGTTTACCTTCACCGAGGGAGGCGTAGATGTGACCTACCGCGTAGTACTCTACTTCACCTATAGCTATCGCGAGGGCAACATTACTGGCGAGGGCGAGTCTGAGCCCATCACCTTCTCGCTGCGCGGCTCGTCGGTACACCTCTACAATGCTTTCTCTCCCAATGGTGACGGCACCAATGATGTGTTCCGTGTGAAGACCCAGTCGCTCCTCTCATTCCGCATGAAGATATTCAATCGCTGGGGCCAAGAGGTCGCCTCAGGCAATCAGGACACGCTCCCCATTGAGTACGAAAATGGGTACACCTACTATGTCTGCTGGGATGGTACCTATCATGGCCGCCGTGTCGAGGATGGCGTATACTTCATCCTTGTCGAGGCCCAAGGGTCTGATGGCATCAAGTATGCTCGTCGTGGCGATATCAATGTATTGACCAGTTTGAGAAAGGAGGGAGGCCATGAATAAAAGTCAGATTGAAGTCTACGGCGCTCGCGAACATAACCTGAAGAATATCGACGCCATCATCCCACACGGGTCGCTCACGGTGATCACCGGTCTTAGTGGTAGTGGTAAGTCGTCGCTAGCCTTTGACACCCTCTTTGCTGAGGGTCAGCGCCGCTATATAGAGACCTTCTCGGCCTACGCCCGCAATTTCCTCGGCGGCATGCAGCGCCCCGATGTGGATAAGGTGACAGGCCTCTCGCCCGTCATCTCCATAGAGCAGAAGACCACGAACAAGAACCCTCGTTCCACTGTGGGCACCATCACCGAGGTGTATGACTACCTGCGCCTACTCTTTGCACGTGCCGGTGAGGCCTACTCCTACGAGTCGGGCGAGAAGATGGTGAAGTACACCGAGGAGCAGATCATCGAGCTCATTCTCAACGACTACCAGAGTCGCCCTATATTCATCCTTGCCCCCTTGGTGAAGGCCCGCAAGGGACACTACCGCGAGCTCTTCGAGCAGGTGCGCCGCAAGGGCTTCCTCTATGTTCGTGTCGATGGCGAGGTGTTGGAGGTGCTCCATGGCATGCGCCTCGACCGCTACAAAAACCACGACATTGAGGTGGTGGTAGACAAGCTCAAGGTAGACAGCAAGGACGACCGCCGCCTGCGCGAGAGTGTGTCCAATGCCATGCATCATGGTGAGGGGCTCATCATGGTGCTCGACAAGGAGAGCGGCGAGGTGCGCCACTATAGCAAGCGACTCATGTGTCCCGTCACAGGCCTCGCCTACAAGGAGCCCGCGCCCCACAACTTCTCATTCAACTCACCCCAAGGTGCCTGTCCCAAGTGTAAGGGACTGGGTCATGTGACACAGCTCGACATCGACAAGCTCATCCCCGACCGCACCCTGTCAATCCATAAAGGCGCCATCGTGCCCCTCGGAAGCTACAAGAACGTACTCATCTTCCGTCAGATAGAGGCCCTGTTGTCACGCTACGACTATACGCTGAAGACCCCCATCGAGGAGATTGACGAAAATGTCATTGAGGAGATCTTCTACGGCTGCCCCGAGCGCATCAAGGTGAAGACCACCATCCTCGAGGAATCAGATATGTTTCTCACCTACGACGGACTCATCAAGTACTTCCTCAGCGACATCAACGTTGAGCCCACCGCCGCCCAGCAGAAGTGGGTAGAGCAGTTCTCAGCCACGACCGTATGTCCCGAGTGTCATGGCGCACGTCTCAACAGGGAGGCGCTCCATTACCGCATCCTTGGCAAGAATATCCACGAGCTCTCCACGATGGATATCAGCGACCTCTATGTATGGACGACCGAGGCCATCGACCAGCTCTCGGGCAACCATCAGAAGATCGCTTTCGAGATACTCAAGGAGATCAACACTCGTCTGAAGTTCCTTCTCGATGTGGGCCTCGACTACCTGTCGCTCTCGCGCTCATCGATGACCCTTTCGGGCGGTGAGAGCCAGCGCATACGCCTTGCCACACAGATAGGCTCCCAGTTGGTCAACGTATTATATATATTGGACGAGCCCAGCATCGGCCTCCACCAGCGAGATAATGAGAGACTCATCGACTCGCTCCGCTCTCTACGCGATATGGGCAACACTGTCATCGTCGTAGAGCACGACAAGGATATGATGCTCGCTGCTGACCACGTCATCGACCTCGGCCCCATGGCCGGACGCAAGGGTGGGGAAGTAGTCTTCATGGGCACTCCCGAGGAGATGCTCCACACCCATACGCTCACCTCTCAGTACCTCAATGGCGAGATGAAGATCGAGGTGCCCACCACGCGCCGCACTGGCAACGGACACACGCTCACCCTTAAGGGAGCCACGGGCAACAACCTCAAGGGTGTCGATGTAGACTTCCCCTTGGGCACACTCATCTGCGTCACCGGCGTCAGCGGCAGTGGCAAGTCATCGCTCATCAATGATACCCTGCAGCCCATCCTCTCCAAGCACTTCTACCGCTCCTTGCGCGAGCCGCTCCCCTATGAGAGCATCCATGGCCTCGAACATATCGATAAGGTAGTGTGTGTCGACCAGTCGCCCCTGGGTCGTACCCCGCGCTCCAACCCCGCTACCTACACCGGCGTGTTCAGCGATATTCGCAACCTCTTCGTCTCGCTCCCCGAGGCCAAGATTCGCGGCTACAAGCCAGGCCGCTTCTCCTTCAATGTGAGCGGAGGCCGTTGCGAGGCCTGCCAGGGCAATGGCTATAAGAATGTAGAGATGAACTTTCTGCCCAACGTGCTTGTCCCCTGCGAGGTATGTCGTGGCAAGCGCTACAATCATGAGACCCTCGAGGTGCGCTTCAAGGGCAAGAGCATTGCTGACGTGCTCGACATGACCATCAACCGAGCCGTCGAGTTCTTCGAGAATGTCCCCACCATCCTCAATAAGATTAAGGTGTTGCAAGAGGTAGGCCTCGGCTACATCAAGCTGGGTCAGCCCTCTACGACCCTCTCTGGCGGTGAGAGCCAGCGTGTGAAGCTCGCCACCGAGCTCTCTAAGCGCGACACGGGCAACACCCTCTACATCCTCGACGAGCCTACCACGGGCCTCCACTTCGAGGACATCCGCGTGTTGATGAGCGTGCTCCAGCGTCTTGTCGACAAGGGCAATACGGTCATCGTCATCGAGCACAACCTCGACGTCATCAAGATGGCCGACTACCTCATCGATATGGGCCCCGAGGGCGGTCGTGGCGGTGGTCGTCTGCTCAGGACCGGCACCCCCGAAGAGATCCTCCAGTGTGAAGAGAGCTACACTGCCCGCTTCCTGTGCGACTACCTTGACACCCTCCAATCCGAGTAATCACCATTATTATGACACGAGATATTATGAAGAAAGTACTATGTTCATTGGCACTCCTCTGTGCCCTGCCTATCATGGCTCAGCGTAAGGCCACCGTGACCCTCCACCCCGACGAGGCGAAGACCGTCATCAGCCGCCATATCTACGGACAGTTTGCCGAGCACCTCGGCACCTGCATCTATGGCGGCCTGTGGGTAGGCGAGGAGTCATCTATCCCCAATACCCAGGGCTACCGCAACGATGTGTTGCATGCTCTCCAGGCACTCAGCATCCCCAACCTGCGCTGGCCCGGAGGCTGCTTTGCCGACGAGTACCACTGGATGGATGGCATCGGCCCCCGCGAGGAGCGTCCCCGCATGGTCAATAGCAACTGGGGTGGCACCATCGAGGACAACAGCTTCGGCACCCATGAGTTTCTCAACCTCTGCGAGCTCCTCGGCTGTGAGCCCTACGTATCTATGAACGTCGGTAGTGGCTCTGTAGAGGAGGCTGCTAAGTGGGTCGAGTACATGACCGCCAAGGATGGTCCCATGGCCAAGCTGCGCAAGCAGAACGGCCGTGAGGAACCTTGGCGAGTGAAGTATATCGGCGTGGGCAATGAGAGCTGGGGCTGCGGAGGCAACATGCGTCCCGAGTACTATGCCGACCTCTATCGCCGCTATCAGACCTACTGCCGCGAGTACGATGGCAACCGCCTCTTCAAGATCGCCAGTGGCGCCAGCGACTATGACTACAACTGGACAGAGGTCCTCATGCGCAATGCCGCAGGCCACATGCGAGGCCTCTCACTCCACTACTACACCGTGCTCACCTGGAGCGGCAGTAAAGGCTCAGCGCTCCACTTCGGAGAAGACGACTACTACTGGTGTCTCGGCAAGTGCCTTGGCATAGAGCCCGTGCTCAAGAAGCATATGGACATCATGGACCGCTATGACCACCACAAGCGCGTAGGCCTCATGGTCGACGAGTGGGGTACCTGGTGGGACGAGGAGCCCGGCACCGTGCGCGGACACCTCTTCCAACAAAACACCATGCGCGACGCCTTCGTGGCCGCCCTCTCGTTCAACGTGTTCCACAAGTACACCGACCGCATCCAGATGTGCAACATCGCCCAGATCGCCAACGTCCTCCAGTCGATGATTCTCACCCAGGACGACAAGATGGTGCTCACCCCCACCTACCACGTCTTCAAGATGTACAAGCCCCATCAAGACGCCACCTTCATCCCCATGGACCTCACCTGTGACGAGATGCAGGTCAAGAACGAGCGCTACCACCCCGGCCGCACCGACGAGGAGCCCATGCGCACCCTCCCCATGCTCAGCGCCACCGCCTCACGCGATGCTCAGGGCGCCATCCACATCTCTCTGGCTAATGTAGACCTCAAACAGACACAGGAGGTCACCATAAGCCTTGCCGGCATTAAGGGCAAGCAGGTGACAGGCGATATTCTCACTTCACAGAGCATCACCGACCACAACACCTTCGACCGCCCCAACATGGTCAAACCCACCGAGTTCAAGGGCGCCAAGATCACCCGCGACGGCCTCAAGGTGACCCTCCCTGCCATGAGCATCGTGACCCTCGAGGTGAAGTGACACAGCCCCTCCATACACCACAGTAAAATACAATAGCGGAGCGCGCATCGGCGTACTTCGCTATTTCTTTTCTACTCTCCGCCGTCGTAGGGGAGAGACGATGTAGAGATCATATTCTGTTTGTAGTATTTGCTGATATTCAAAATTTAATATTACTTTTGCGCAAACATTCAGATTTAATAGCCATGCTTACATCCGAAGAGATAATCATTGAGTCAGACGAAGACTTTGAGATCGTGTCCACGATATCTGCTGGGTATGACTACCGCCGAAACTTCGTCGTGCACTACTACTGCATCCACTATGAGCGCCATCGCTACGAGGTCGACTATAAGGCCATCGTCGACGAGGACAATGCTAAGCTGATGGCCAAGCGCCTCAAGATCGACTACAATGACCTACCTCGCGTCCTCTACCGGGAGTTCGGCGACTGTACAGGTACCACCACACTCTCGGGCATCGAGTACGTCTTCAAGGAGATCTTGGAGTTCATCCTCGATTGTGGTGCCAAGTACAAGCTCATCTCCAAGTAATGGCTCGGCGCCCCTGCGGTGCTGGGCTACAGCCCCATGTTCATGCAGCTCACCACACCCAGCGTGCCCGCAATGGCGGTGAGCACGGCAATCAGGATTTTAAGGATTTCTTTGTAGTCGATTTTCATTTCGTTTAGGGTTTAGAGTTAACAACAGAGTTGTTGAGCTTCGCCTAGATAAGCTTGCTTAATCTATGCCGAGCGTTAGCGATTTCGCAGTCGAAAGCGATGTGTGGCCTCACATCGCAAGTCTTGGCCAGGGACTCAAAGGCGGGTGGCCATCCCGACTTGATTTCTACGGCAAAGTTACAACAAAGATTTTTGTCAAATCCGCTTACTGCAAAGTGCTGCAATCTTCTGCAAAGTTCTCCTTGTAACACGCTCGTTTATAGTGAAATATTTTTTTTTCTTCGCTATGCTTATTTCCGCCCACTTGCTCGCTTGCTAGGCATTTCAGTATTTCAGTTTTTTTATTTTCGTGTGAAATATGTAAATAGAAATTTTATATATATAACCTATTTTTTACCCTTTTGTAGGGTCATTTCAAATTACTGAAATACTGAAATGGTTCTCTCTCTGGTGAGGCAAATTTTGAGTGATAGGATGTGTATAACTATACATGTAATCAGTGAGATAGTGTGTATGGTGGATGAATGCTATCGGCACCGTATGGTGCGCCTAAAACGTCAATATTGATGAAAATGTGGCGCGCGGCATGTGGAAGGCCATGACGGCAGTGGGGTATAGGGAAAAGCGCAAATATCTCACCCGCAATCATGTGAAGGTGATAGTGCAGTTCATGGGTGAGCCGTAAGAGGAAAAGAGGAATCCCCGCAACTGTGGGGTTTCAGGGATTTCGCAATTGTCGTCATAGGATGCCCATCAGCGCTGCGTGAGAGGGCTCTGAAGAGAGTCGATGGAAAAGAAAAATATCAGGAAATAGTGAAGGATTTACAAAATTCTTCCTATTTTTGTAAAATGTTCCATTCTTGGGAACGAGATGCCATTGAGAACACGAACATACTCATCTGGAAACACACCCCAAAAAGGAACGATTTTAGTGAAATGACTGATGAGCCTGTTAGCCAGGGGCTGAACCACACACACACACACTGAACAGCAGGCTCAGACAGCGACTCGGTCATTTCACACCCAATGAGAATAAAATAATATTAATAATGCCATAAAAATGATGATTATGATGAAGATTAAGAGATTAGCCTTGCTGCTTTGCCTGCTGGCAACAACCTCAGTGATGATTGCTGATGAATTTATTAGAATAAACACCAACGATATCGAAATGATATTGCGTGTGGCGAACGGTCGTGTGTATCAGTCATATATTGGCAAAAGGCTGATGTATGAGAGTGACCTTAGATACCTGCCACGAGGTGGCGAGGCGTATTTGACTCACGGTATGGAGGACTATTTCGAACCTGCCATTGAGATTGCTCATAGTGATGGCAATCCTTCATTGCTGCTTAAGTACATCTCTCACGAAACGTCTACAACCGATAAGGGGGCTACAGAGACGGTGGTGACTCTCATGGACGACAAATATCCGACCAGCGTACGCCTACACTATATCGCCTACGCAGAGGAAGATGTGATTGAGGCTTGGACGGAAATCACCAATGGTGAGAAGAAGCCCGTAGTGATGAAGAAGTATGCCTCTAACTTGTTGCACTTTGATAAAGCGGCGTATTACCTGACGAGCTTTACAGGTGACTGGGCCGATGAGGCTCATATGAACACCACTCCTCTCAAAGCGGGTAAAATGGTGATTGATACAAAACTTGGCTCTCGCGCAGGAATGTTTAACCCCTCGATGTTCATCCTATCCATCAACCAACCCGCCACGGAGACGGAGGGGGAGTGTCTGTTGGGTACATTGGGCTGGACAGGTAACTTCCGCTACACCTTCGAGATTGACAATAATCAGGCATTGCGTGTCATCTCTGGAATCAATCCCTATGCTTCGGAATATACGCTCAAGAAGGGAGAGACCTTCGTCACTCCGAAGTTCTACTTCACCTATAGCTGCAAAGGACTTGGATTGGCAAGCCGAAACTTGCACGACTGGGCGCGTCGCCACCAGCTGAAAGATGGCGAGGGTGATCGCATGACCTTATTGAACAACTGGGAGGCTACCTATTTTGACTTCAGCGAGGAGAAGTTGTGTGAGCTGATGGGGGATGCCGTGCGCCTGGGTGTGGATATGTTCCTGCTCGATGATGGATGGTTTGGAAACAAGTATCCGCGCCATAATGATACACAAGGCCTAGGTGACTGGCAGGAGACTGCAGATAAACTGCCGGGTGGAGTAGGGCGTTTGGTGGAAGAGGCGGCAAAGAAAAATATTAAATTTGGTATCTGGATTGAGCCCGAAATGGTAAATCCTAAGAGCGAACTATACGAGAAACATAAAGATTGGGTCATCCATCTCCCCAATCGTGATGAGTATTATTTCCGTAACCAATTGGTGCTCGACCTGAGCAATCCTGAGGTGCAAGATTTTGTATTTGGCGTCGTAGATGGCTTGATGACCAAATATCCTGAAATCGCTTTCTTCAAGTGGGATTGCAACAGCCCCATCACCAATATCTACTCTCCTTACCTCGGAAAGGATAAGCAGACGCATCTCTACGTTGAGCACGTGCGCGGACTTTACAATGTGCTCGATCGTATCAAGGCCAAATATCCCGAACTGCCCATGATGCTTTGCTCTGGAGGTGGTGGAAGACTTGACTACAAGGCCTTGGAGTACTTCACCGAGTACTGGGCATCAGACAACACGGACCCTGTGGAGAGATTGTTCATCCAG
>JAEIGA010012218.1_pt1 | contig 13026 bp, 18 predicted proteins | sample 9270691 | NCBI WGS metagenome assembly JAEIGA01 (sample SAMN17057246, study PRJNA624740) | gut metagenome | biome: biome; isolation source: fecal sample | host: Bos grunniens | place: China: Xizang | collected 2019 | reverse complement strand
TTGAACATTACCGTTACCATCTGCACCGATTCCGTTAACACTGGACACCCCTGCAACGGTAGGAAGATTTACATTTCCATTTGCATCCGGTTCGGTGTTGTTCACGGTGAACACAGATTTGCTCCACAGGGTCTTGATGTTTTTAATGATCCAATCCATATTAAGATCGTGGAAATTAGTATAAGGGAAAAGGTTTCCGAACATTTTTGTATCCTCCTTAAATAGTATATTCACCACATAAAAACACTTCTCTGATGGTATTTCCAAGTCTTTGTGTGATTGTCCCGTCAGTATTCGCATATCCATAGTAAACAGCATTTAAATTTGCATTATTAACCATGCACCCCAACAGGGTTTTTGTTTCTGCTGGTCTGTATGCTTCTGGAATGGTTGCCAATGCCATAGCAGTAGTGATATTACTGGTGCTTCTGGCAGACAAATAAATTCTAACCGTTCGTGATACCGGGTCATAAATTCCGCGTGCAAAAGTGGTGATTCCGCTTTCTCCTGCTGTCAAATTAAAAGCTATTGCTGTTGGTGGTGTATAGCTATCCGGCAAAGCACCCACATCATCCGCATCCAGGACCACGGCTCCCGTCTGACCGTTTACGCTCTGGACAGGTGCCGTATAGGTGTCTGGCAAAGCACCCACATCATCCGCATCCAGGACCACGGCTCCCGTCTGACCGTTTACGCTCTGAACACCGGATGTAACTTCTATGTTGGTCCATTCATAATCAAAGGGGATGTTGCTTTTCTTTTTAAGGTATTCACCACCATGACCACCAAGCAAATTTTTAATTGCTTTTAAAAATTTATTCAAATTTATTTCATGTAAATCTGTATAGGGTGTATTATTAGGAAACATGTTAACACCACCTTAATAAATCAGCAGGCAAAACCGCATTTTGAAATCATCCACGATTTTTTCCATGATGTTGAACAGGGCTATTTCTCTTTCCTGGTTAATGAGATCCTGAGAAGATGTTACACCGATGTTACCATACATCCGTCCATCCCGGACAATTTTACCACTGTGACTTTCGATGTTCTTATCTGTTCCACTGGTTTTTGTGCTGTCCGTACCGGATCCGACATTAGTTTCCGTTCCGGTTTTAGCATCTGTTTCTGTTCCAGTTTTAGCATTAGCATCATTGCCGCTATTGGCTGTTTTAGTAGCATCCACCATTCCGGCATTTTCATAGGAGTTCTGCGAATCTGTTACAATGTGTCCATGGGTTAATGTTTCGGTTGTATTATGTGTAAGAGTGTCCGTAGTGTTATGGGTCAACGTATCTGTTTTGCCGTAGGTGGTGGAAACGTCCAGATTGGGGGTCCTGTCGTTTTGGATCTTTCTGGTATCTTCTTCCGTCCATTTTTCTGTCCGGTCATAGTTAAAGATCGGATCATAATCATACTGGGTGGTTTCATATAGATGCTCCCATACCGGAAGATTAAGGGAGGACCATTTATCAATAGCGAATTTCATAAAATCAGAATCGGGATAAAGGATCTCAAATTCTGCGCAATCCATTAGGATGTTGTCAACAATCAATTCTTTATTGGTGCTTAGTGCCTGGGGTAGATGGAAATTATCAAAGATTGTATTGTCGTAGTTATACAATCCCAGGATCGACAACGTTGCTTTCGGCATCGTGATTAAACCTCCAATCTACAGACATTTGAATACTAAACATTTTATTGGCTTTATCGCATCCGCTTTTCAGATTTTCAAGCCAGGTTTCAGCAATAGCATATGTTTCATCACGGTTAGCGTTTACTTCATCATTAGTCAAACGCTCTTTCTTTTCACTGTTGACATTGGCAAGACCGATTTTACAGGCAAATTCGTTTTCTATCTTTTTCAGTGTCAACAAAATATCCGGAGCAATAAAGTTTTCTTTCAAATTCTGGGAATAAAATTCAATCATATCATTCCCATCTTCCGGAGAATACTTAGCATCATATACGACCAGTGGATTGCCTGCTTGCACCTGGTCATACATCTTTTTCATGGCTTCTGCCATAGCTTTATTTTTTGCACCGATGATATAGGCAAGTTTACTATTTACAACATTCATTCCTGCCGCTTCTGCGCACAGTGCCATCATATCAGCATAATAGGAGATCATATCACCTATGCCCATATAATCCGGAGTTAGCTTAATGACGGTGCATTCTTCATCGATAACAGGGTCAAGAATCCCGGAAATAAGGGGATTGGTAATAATCGCATGTGTCGGAGCGTAAAACACATTATACCCACGCAATCCGGAGATCTGCGGAATAACTCCGAATTTATCCGTATTAACAATGGTGATAAAACCATTCATATACAGAACATACTTAAAATAATCTGGATTCCACCATTCCGGAAGATTCCATTTAAAAACGGCATACGTTTTTTCAAGAAGATATCTTCGGAAAAAGAACGTCAGATTATTATTTGCACAATGCACCGTAGATGGTGCATAAGATCCGGAAACCAGGTTTATTTCTTGGTAGCTATAAGGACCTAACGACATTATTTAAACCTCCAATCATTGAATTTAAATAGCAACCATATGGGAATATTCCCCGGGGTAGGTCCAGGATCCGGTATTACACCGAGCCAATAACTTGCATTATCACATCTGTATTGATACGATGATGCGGCGTAATCATCCCTTGGACGTTCATAATTTAATTCAAAAACACCTACTAATTCATTTAATGTTAAATCATTATTATTATTATCGGTTCCGATTATAAATTTTTGATAATTGGTGTAATACCAAGATGAAATATCAATTCCTATATTAATAAAATCATCATAATAATAACCATATAGATCTACGGGACGCCAATCTTGAGATACATTATCTTGGAAGAAAACCGTTTGAGCGTTTCCATCTTGTGCCGTTCCTGGACTATCTGATAAGTTGGGGGAATACCCGGCAGATTGATATGTAACTGCATTTGTTGAATTTATATATTTTGTGGGGGGTGTAAACTGGAATATTCCATATCCGTGATCTCTTAATTGTTCCGCTGTCCAGGTAGCTAACTCTGTGGATGATGCTATATAATCGTTTTGCCATCTCCAAGGGTTTAATCCGCTTTCGCCGGCTCCGTTTCCAAGTAATGCGCACACGGATTTTTTACACCATCCAATGTTATATAAAGCACTTGCTAACAGACTTGCATTTTCTATAGCTTCCGTACTTGTTCGGGCATATCCACCTGTTGTTTTAGCATGCCAAGCCATAATATCACCTACTCATAATGAAAACCAGATACAAAATAATTATTTATTTCTGCTAGTTCGGTTTCAGTACATGTAAATTCGTTCAATTCTGGTTCTGCTTCAATATATCCCGGTATATTGGATATTATAGCATTATCATAATACGGATATCCATATACATCTGGATTATTAAACGAATGGTTCATAAATTGACATTGTAGGATAATATTTAAATTATAGGTATTAAATCCGCCATTACTTCCAAATATCTGTGCTTTTGGAATCATAGCGGAGGCAGATGATACTAAACCGCCCAATGCACCACCAAGATTGCCATTAAAAGCAGATGCTAGCGCACCAACACCACCACCAACGGCTCCCATAACATCCGAAGATACTTGTGCCATGGAAATGGGGACCGCTATATTACACATTCTGGTATCAAAATAGATATTCTGTTCGGTATTTTCTTCATATACCGCTTGATACAATACTCCACTGCCAGATATTAAATCTATACTCTGCTGTAATCGCAGTGTTCTATATCTTGATAGAATTGTTGTATCAATTTCCCATTGTCCATATGGATGAAATATCAAGGTGTATTTTGTAAACGGAGATAGATTCATATATGCACCAAGCGTTGGATAATTCGGATGTTTAGGAATAGTAAATTGAGTTTGAAATTCTACATGTGGATTAGGTCCGAGCAGATAGGTATTTCCTACTCCGGTAATACTCCACCATCCGAAATTCACCTGGGTTACTGCCGTTTTACTTGTAATATTACTAAGAGAAAACGGAAAATAGAAAGCACTTGCTATATATTGTATAGGGTTAAATAGTGCTTTTTGTAATCCATCAGATATCTCCGAAATATTTAAATAACTCGCAGATGAAAACATTCTTGCAACAAGATCTGTAAAAGCGGGTCGGTCCATTACATAATAATTAATAGATCCTGTAGTTGCGTACATTCCAACAATTCCCAGGACAAAACATCCGTTACTTGTATTTCCGGTGAATGGTCCCGGATCCATTACATTTGTAATATCTCCGGTTGCTCTTAATGGATATACATCATCTATATATTCTCCAATATTCGTATAAGAGCATCTTTTTACAAATGTTCGTACATTACCGATATCTGTTTTAAAACTGGCAAGAGGATCCACAGACATAGAGCAATCCCATAGACCAAGATTATAAGCCCAATTTGTTATAAAATAGTATCTTTTAAATTCAGCAATATAGGCATAATTATAATCAATAGGATCTTCATTTAGAATATGCGCAAAATCAAAACGGAATGTAGGTTCTAACATTCCGGATTTATCCATTAAACGACACGACATTGTTAATTGGGGAGTGGTCTGTATAGGTTGTGCGGTGCTATTTTTCTTTTTTGCGAATTTATATAGTGTGCAAGTATAAGCCATATTATCACTTCCTTTAATTAAGGGGAAGATAGTGCTTTATCTTCCCCTTATTTTTAAAATATTCTATTATGTCATGTAATTAGGGGTTAGCTTCATCCAGGAGCAGAAGAACACCCTTTTCCGTGAAGTCATTCAGATAGCGGTTGTTCTGGTGCCAGAAAGTATTGGTATAACCACCGGCAGGATTGAACGGAGTAGGGGCAGACCATTCATTGACGGACTGAACCATAATAGCTTCTTCGTCAAAGAGCAGACCGAAGATGTTATCCACAACGATAGCGTTACCATTAACAATGGTTCCGTTAGTGTCCATATAAGACGGAGAAACCGATACCTGGTTAGGTGACTGAATGCTCTGCCAGTACCCCACGCTTTCCACTTCACCCAGGGACAAACGATCATCATTAAACGTTACGGAAAGCACCTCCGCATCCATGCGATTGAGATCCGGAGCGGAAATATAGAATTTCTGTCGGGCTTTAGGAGTATGCCGGGAAATAGCTTTGCCCGTTACGTTCTGCTGATAAATTGTGCTTCTCTCCGTCATGCGGTCTGACAGAGTGCGAACAAAGCCGTACACCCACCGAATAAACGTAGCATAGTTAGCAGGATTGAAGATCGTAGTTCCGGTCAGGCTCTGCCCCGTAGCGGCATTATACTCATCAATCAGATGATACACATGCCCCGCACCAAGAGTGGCTTTAGCACCGATAAAGTTAGCCAGAGCCATGCGAGCGGTGGATTCCCTCGCCTGGGCAAGCTGATCTGACACATTGGACATAATCATGGACACGAAGCGCATGAAGTCCTCCGGATTGCTAAATGCAACATTAAGCTGATCCCGGAAGATAGTGATACTCCGCTGTACCACATTCTGACCGTAGAAATTCGTCTGCAAGACGTTAGGCATCTTGATTTTGTACATGTCCACAGCGTCCCCATTGTCCAAAAAATCAGACGGGGCTTCATAGTAACGCTGATCGCTTTCCCAGTCCTGGTCCGCGATAGACAGTTTACGAACATGGTTCCCCCACCGGAGAGCGTCCGCACGCAGACCGGCGAATTTTTCACTGTAGGGACGGACGGAGAAGATCGTTCTGCTAAGGACCTGGCTAATAGCCTGCATCAGAGGATCCGGACCGACAGTCAGAGCGGTAGTCCCGACAGAGATAAACTCCTGCAAATTGGTAGGAGTAATACTAGTTCGCCCGGTAGCCTGGGATACGATACTGTTCAGCAATACTGCCGCATCGTTAAAGCCAAAACCGGGACCTGCAATTGTAGACGGCATTTTATTTACCTCCCTTTATTTTTTCCCGGTCTTTGCCGGGGGATTGATGATGTTTGCAAGGATCTGTCCGGGATCGTCTGGAGTTACGGGAGCAGGAAAACCACCCATGCGGATATTGCCGCTCTGAATAACCTTGGTTAGATTGTTGATTGCATCCAACACCGCATCGTTCCCAACAGGAGCAGGAGCAGGAGCAGGAGCAGGAGCAGGAGTTTCCACAGTTTCAACAGGTTTTTCAACATGTTCCACCGGACCGTTTACCGCCAGGATATCATCCAGATTATAACCTGCGGTGACAAGCGCATTGATCTGCTCAAGAGTAAAAGCCATTTGTAATTACCTCCAATTCATTAATTCATTCCATGTTATTGGACCACATTCACCATCTATTTCCAGTTTATGCTTTTTCTGAAAATCCTCCAGAGCATAAAAAGTATCTAAACCAAAACCGCCTGTCATTTTATCAGATTTCAAAAATCCATGATAGCGCAAAGCACCCTGCATAGCGCAGACAGCGGGTCCGTACATTCCTAATTTCAACAGGGGCATGTTTATTTCGTTCCAGACGTTAGATCCGTAATTGATAAATTCATTAGGATCTGTGGGGATCTCCGGATCCGGTTCAGCCATCAAACGCAGGAAATAATCCCAGGGATAATTATAATATGGATATATTCCAATTTCTTTTCCGGTCTGGTCCCCGGTCTGCCCGTGAACGGTTCCGTTTTCTGCTATTGTTGCCTGTACTATCTTATTATCACCGATATAGATAGCGGTATGATGCTGAACATTCAGCAGAATATCCCCCGGTTTTAATCCGTCCACATCCGGATCTATCAGCTTAAAACCGGATTTAAGAAACGCAGAAAGCATGTTTCCCGTGTAACTGGCACCGTTAACCTTTACCGGAACACCTGCTTCTTGATAACAGTGAATTACCAGGGATGAACAATCGTAATCCGGTCCCCATCTGACGGATTGAGAATAGCCGTGGGAATCATCATTTGCAATCTTTAAAGCAATTGCTACAGCTTGTTCAGCTTTTCCCATGGTCAAGCACCGTTTCGATTTTAACAAGAGCCAGAGTATTATTATTAAGTGCTTCTGTCATTTTCTGCATTTCAATCTTGTGATCCTCCCTCTCCTTGTTCCAGAAATAAAACATTGCAATTACACAAGCCACAGGAAAACCAAGAGATCCAATTAACTGAGTAATAGTAGCGATATCCATAACGGCATCCTCCTTTTTTTAAAATGGTAAAGGGTATGTAATGATCTGGACCGAATCACGCCCGCCCTTCCGGGGCTGTCCATGGGCAATACCCTTTACCACTTGTTATTATATATTATATGAATATGTTTGTAAAGAGTGATTTTATGCTAAAATCTTCATAAATTATTTTATGATTTATGATTCTCTGATAACTTCCTGGAAAATCATGAACAAATTTTTGAATACCTATTTCCGTCATTTGATATTCTTTTCCCGGGATCCCGGCACCGTGTTTTGAAATATACCACATATTGTTTTTAGAATAGAAAAACATATCTCCAAATTGGCAGAATAATTTCCATCCAGAATTTAACGAAATACTTTTAACGTCTGTCATATCATCATATGAAAATTCATTTGCAAGTGACATATGGGAAAATTCTGTGTCCCTGGTAGCACGATATAAAGCCGTATTACTTTTCATGGATGAAATAGGGGAATTGTATAAAAGAAAAATAGCAATTCCCTTTTCTCTATTGATGTATTCGCTTTGTCCCTTGTTCTGCATACGTTCCAGGGTTTTAACCAGGTTTAAAGCTATGAATATAGGGCTTGCCAAACTGTTAGAGTTAGACAGACAAATCGCCTTTAATGGTTCACATCCTTGCAATTCACGGTTTCTGTTTATCGTTTCATACACATTGAAAAAAGCATCTGCTTCATTTTTAATCAATCGTTCATGCCGTTCCGGAATAAATTCATCATACAACAATACTTTAATATTACTTCCGTCAAAACCTCGCATGTTACTAAACGTTGACAGTGCAGACGTATATCCCCGGAGCGTTTTCCCGTCTGGATCTTCTGAATAAATAAAACCGCATGAATCGGATCCGTTTTCAACTTTCGCCGTCATGCCCAGGTAATCCATTACCGGATTGACCGGGGAAAATTCCGGTCGTTTAATGTAATCTGCCTGTGTTTTGGTTCTACGCATCAACATATATAAAAGATCGTTTTCAATACAGTATTTTTGCGCTCCAAAAGTTTTTCCTGTTCCCCGTCCGCCTACGACAAAAGTAAACGGACATTTGAATTTTAAACAATATGCTATGTTAACATATCCATTATCAAGATATAAAGACATATATACAAACCTCCATAATTTTAAAGGACCCAGGGAAATAATCCGTGGGTCCTCCATGGGAAGAAAGGGAAACGATATGAGGAAAACAAACCAGTGCCTAATTAAAAGAAATCGTCCATGCTGTGATCCACATAGGGAGTTCCAGAGCGGTACTTCTTCACCCAAAGACGGTAACTGTCCTTTACTTCACCGGACTTGTTATCGGTGTACTGCTCCACCGCCATGTTACAATCCTGCTTATCTACCACGATGTTCATGGGGCAGGACAGTGGATCCGGATTTTCCGCCTCCCCGGCAAACTTGACAGCACAGGTACAAGGAGATCCATCGGACTTTTTCAGCGTAGTAAGATAGGAAAAGAAACTCTTTTTCCCGTCCCGGGTCTGACGCTTCTTGGCGTAGACAGTGATTTCCATTTCAGCCATTGTTCTTTACCTCCGTATAATTTAAATTTCTGTCCCGTAGGACAGTATTATTTTAACATGGCATCCTTAATTTTGTCAACTATAATTCTAAAGATTTTTCTTGTTTATACTCCGTCCATAAATCATAAAGCAATTCAACGTGTTTAAGCAAAAACTCATATTCCCCGGTTATACCCAAAGTATATTCAGACGGTCGTAACGACACGTTATCCGTTATATGCAAATCATGATTATCCACCCGGATCCACATATCTATATTATCGTTGTAAACCGCTTCAACACCACCGGAATCACGAAAAGTAAATCCTGGTTTATATGCTTCAAGTCCTCCCCGGCTTTTAAGTTCTTTACCACCTACATTATTTTCAATTCCTTTTCTTTTAACCACTCCTGCCGTAGTAACGTAGGTTTCACCATCCAAATCAAAAGCGTATCGTTTTGCTCCCCATGTGATAAAACGGTCATATGTTTTCTCTCTCTCATACACCCCCATATAATGCGTATTTCCTTTACTGTCAATCGCAAAAGCGTTTGTTGATTTGCTTTGTTCTATCTGTCGGTTATTATACTGTTCCAGTTTTTCCGTAATATCACCTATGAATTTTACACTATCGGTATCAGTATAAATAAATGCTGATTCAGTATGTACACCATCCCCGGCATTGTCTATCATCAACTGCAATTCCCATCTTGCCCAGGCTGTTACCCATACACCCCACTGATAGACTAAAAACGCTTTTTTATTATATCGTCTAAGTTCTTCCGGGGGATCCAGATCTTTTAAATGGTAATCATTTTCATAAAAATCAAACGATAATTTTAATGGGTTTTGCGCTGTCATTCCATATAAGGCATTAATCATAGCTTTTATCTTTTCATACAGGATCTCTTTTTCTTTATCACCTTTAAGAGCAGTTTTATCACGGTACATTTCTTTAATAACGTCCGTAAACTGCACCGGAAGATCCCCGTACCTGGCATACCAGGAATCGAATATACATGGGTTTTCCCAATCATACATAGCATTGATAATATCATAATCAATATCTGTTATCGTTGTTTCCAGATATTGAGCGTATAAAATCCTGCCATTGTCAAAAATAGCACCGTGTACCATCCTGCATTTATCTTTAGATAAATACGGGCATCCCTCCCAATAGTTTTTCAATTGCACGTTAAATAATGCAATCCGGATTAAACATGCTCTTTTATGTTTATCCTTTTGAATGTGAAACCGTTCCATAGAACACGGTCCCCAATGATGGAAATAGGAAACCGGATATTTATGATTTACAAGAACATCCGGATAACTGGAAGATCTGTCAACGCTCTGGACGTTCTCCAAAATCTGACCAACATAAAAGCGGTTCGCATGGGTGTTTCCACCTCTAAACGCTTCACGGAGAGCAACATATAAATCGTAATCCGGTAACTGATCTGTAATGTACGAATAGAACGCAGGACGGGAACGCATAGCGGCTTTACATTTTCTCCGGACGTACCCCGTGGATGTTAACGGAATGGTTTCCAGGGTATCACCATCTATTTCCATTTCATTCTGAATTGCTTCTTGAAGTGACAACACATCATTGATACAGTATGCCATTTCATCATCTGTTAATTCCGTCCATGGATATCGAATTTTATTATAATTAAACTGTCCGGTCAGCTTTCTAACATGACATTTCATTTTCTTGGTAAACTGATCCAGGGACATATTACTATGGATATAAGAACAACGAAATTCTATGCTATGGAACATTTCACACCTGGCTATTTTTCGCCTGTCTAAACAAAATACTTCCTTAGCTTCAAAAGGATATATACCCCGTAAAAATTGAAATTCATGGCTAAGAAAATGAACATAAACAACAAGCATTTCTTTTTCTTTTATACTGTTACGGATCCTGTGACAAAGAGTTAAAAACTCATCCCAGGACCTGCCAATAATAGTGTATTTCCCTAACTGGAATTGCCAAATATACATAAAAGATTGCTCTATGTCCGCTAAATAGGTGGTTTCAATATCAAATGCGCAAACACAATCTATCAACGTGGGTTTATTGTTTCTGCCTTGGTTTCCTCTGTTCTTTTTCACACGGGGAAGATCTCTCAAATAAGATTCCACATCAATCTCATGTTGCAAATAAATCTTCATTCCCGTTGTCTGGTTGATAACCATTTTTCTGGTAATCCTCCCATAACTGGACCAGTTCAGATGTGGCACGTTTTTTAGTGTTATATTTAAGACTATCGAAAAACTCTGCCATCAATTCACTGTTAGGAAGTTTTTTCCCGTATTGAATACGCATCTGATCCATAAATCGTCCAAAATTTTTCAATGTGGACCTGCTTATATGCAAATATCCGGAATTGTGTAATGCTTCTATTATGGCATTATCTCTTTCCCTTGCCCTTGCCCTACGAAAAGATAGTGACGGCACGTTATACCCCGTATCAGTTATTATTTTCCCGGACTTATCACGTTGAATAATCAATTCAGATAATTCCTTTGTTGCACGTTCAAGATCTCTCCGCAGTACCTCCGCAGATTGTCCACGGAGATACGGCAATTGTTTACGCTCTGCCATAGTTCCAAAATATAAAGGACCACCAGGTTGATACTTCCGGGCTTGTTCCGGAGATCTTTGTGCTAACCTGGTTATCTGCTTTTTAAAAATATCTCGCAGATTTGAATAATAGGATCTAAGTTCTTTTGTTGATGCTTTTTCAATCTGTGAGTAACTAAGACGTTGCAAAAATTTCCTTGCCATTTAAACACCCTCCTTTAAGTGCTTTATAATGCTCTCCGGGGAAACACATCCCCGGGAGAGCATCAAAAAGTATTCAGACCGGAAAAACCGTTCAATCTGGTTTCTTTCATAATGCGTTGCATGTTCATCTGTATAATCCATCACAGCACGTTCTATAATTGCATTTGCCAGGTTTAACAATCCATCCCTATAAACCGTTTCCGGTCTGCCAGTTCTTTGATTTACAACCTTTAAAATATCTATCAAGATCTCCACCACCTATTATAAATACATTCCAGGATGCAGTAAACAAGAATGACTAACATAATTCCGAAAAATGTTATGGGATAACGGAAAAGGAGAATTATAAAAAGGACCGGAAGAAGAAAAAGAGCATAAATCATTTGTTCAAGACCCCCACCCTACCATCTCTCTCCAATCAATTTCAGCTTTAATCGCTTCAATAGTAGCCCCAAAATAGCACCACTCTAATTCACTTCCTTTTTCTAAATAACACACTAAACGCCCATAAGGATCGTGCGTAATGACCCATCCCTTATATTTAATTTTCCATACTCTTTTCATTATTTATTACCTCTCTTTTTTTCAATTCCTGGTAACAACGGATATGTACCAATGTTAAATGTCGTTCATATTTGGTTTTAATCTTATATGCGTTATCGGTTCTTGGATCCACTATTTGTCCGCATAAAGGACAGATGTATTTCATATATCACCCTCCTTTTCACAAAAAAGTAAAATAAACAAATTCACCATCTGCACCAAGTACCACATTTTTCTACATACCTCCAAACATCCCTAATTCTATAACAAACACCGTCCACTTCCCAAATAAGACGATATTCATTACCATAAACATCATAACCAGGACAGACAAAAACTCCATGTGCTTCCTTAATATCATCCGGATCGTATGATATTGTTTTTCTGATATTTTAAAGATCTGACAATGTTTTTCATAATCAGCACCTACTTTATAATTTAATCCCCGTATAGCCGATAGGACAGCTTAAAATTTTTAAATCTTTCCATAAAATCTTAATTTATTGCTTTGCGCATCAATTTTAACATCCCATCCATCATCTCTAAATAATTTCAAAAGATCCATTCCTTTTTCATAGAAACGCTTTTCTTTAATTAATTCCTGTGCTTTAAACCACTGATCCAATCTTATTTTTCCATTTTTCGCACCAAGTTTTTCCGAAAGCTCTCCATAAATAAATCCATCAATTTCATTGTTGTGCTTTTCAATAAGATCTAAAACATCGGACTTTAGAATAGTTCCCGTCATTTTTTCATCCTCCATATAATTTGTAATATAGCCATTATTCTGGCACTTTCATTATATCAAGTCTTTACTTATAAGTAGTTAAAATTCTGTTACCGAAAAAGTAATATTTTATATTACAATATGTTATAAAGACGATCGATAAGACGATCGATAAGACGATCACTTTCTGTAATCAAATGGGGAGATTTTTATAACTCTCTGTGTATGGTATTTGGTACTC
>JAEIGA010012217.1_pt1 | contig 13027 bp, 9 predicted proteins | sample 9270691 | NCBI WGS metagenome assembly JAEIGA01 (sample SAMN17057246, study PRJNA624740) | gut metagenome | biome: biome; isolation source: fecal sample | host: Bos grunniens | place: China: Xizang | collected 2019 | reverse complement strand
TTGGCAGGAACTTGGCAATGTCGTCGCGTGAGAATCCGAGTGTCATTTGTGTTAAGTCATTCGTTCCAAATGAGAAGAACTCGGCAATGTCAGCAATGCGATCGGCTGTAATTGCTGCACGAGGAACCTCAATCATTGTTCCGACAAGGTAATCGATTCTGTCGTTGCGTTCCTTGAATACAGTCTGTGCAGTTCGGTCAATGACATTCTTTTGATATATCAACTCTTTGTAGTTACCAATCAGCGGAACCATAATTTCAACTCTGACAGGGATGCCTTTGTTGACAACATTCAATGCGGCTTCAATTATGGCGCGAGTCTGCATCTCTGTGATTTCGGGATAGGTGTTGCCCAAACGGCAACCACGGTGTCCGAGCATTGGGTTGATTTCGTGCAGAGCTTTGACTTTGTCTACGACCTGTTCGTATGAGATGTTCATAACTTTGGCCATATCTTCTTGGTCTTTTGGGGTGTTCGGTGCAAATTCGTGCAGCGGAGGGTCGAGCAGACGTACCGTAACAGGGTAGCCGTTCATAACTTCGAACAACCCTTCGAAGTCTTCACGTTGCATAGGCAACAACTTTGAAAGAGCTGAACGACGACCAGTTTCATCATCTGAAAGTATCATTTCACGGATTGCCATAATTCTGTCGCCTTCGAAGAACATATGTTCTGTACGGCAGAGTCCGATACCCTGAGCTCCAAACTCGAATGCCTGTTTTGCATCGCGTGGTGTGTCGGCATTTGCTCGAACTTTGAGCTTTGAGTATTTTTCTGCAAGTTTCATCAATTTCGCAAAGTCTCCGTCAAGATTTGCAGCCTGAGTTGCTACTTTACCCAGATAAACTTCTCCGGTCGATCCATTGAGTGAAATCCATTCACCCTCTTTGATAATCTGATCTTTAATTTTAATAGTGCGGGCCTTATAATCAATTGTCAATTCACCGGCACCCGAAACACAACATTTGCCCATACCACGAGCAACAACTGCTGCGTGAGAGGTCATACCACCTCTGGCCGTAAGAATTCCCGCTGCATCAAGCATCCCCTTCAAATCTTCGGGAGAGGTCTCAATTCGAACTAATATTGCTTTTTCGCCAGTTTTGTTAAGATGTTCTTCTGCATCATCAGCGAAGAATACTACAGGTCCTGTTGCTGCACCTGGAGATGCCGGCAGTCCTTTAACAATTACTTTGGCATCTTTGATCGCCTCTTTGTCGAATACAGGGTGCAGTAATTCGTCGAGTTTCTCAGGCTCGCAACGCAGTACGGCAGTCTTTTCGTCAATAAGTCCCTCTTGCAACATATCCATTGCAATCTTGACCATTGCAGAGCCAGTTCGTTTGCCGTTGCGACATTGTAGCATCCAGAGTTTGCCGTCTTGAATTGTAAACTCGATGTCCTGCATATCGGTAAAATATTTTTCCAGATGAGCCTGAATACCGTTCAGTTCAGCATAGACTTCAGGCATAACCTCTTCAAGTGAAGGGTATTTTGTTCGGCGTACATCTTCAGAGATATTTTGTGCTGCAGCCCAACGTTTTGAACCTTCGATTGTGATTTGTTGTGGAGTACGGATACCTGCCACAACATCTTCACCTTGAGCATTGATTAGATATTCTCCATTGAAGATATTTTCACCTGTTGCAGCATCACGAGAGAAGGCTACACCTGTAGCAGAATTTTCTCCCATATTGCCAAATACCATTGCCTGAACCGAAACTGCTGTACCCCAAAATTCTGGAATGTTATTTAACTTGCGGTATAGAATTGCACGTTCGTTCATCCACGAGCCGAACACTGCACATATTGCACCCCAGAGCTGATCCCACGGATTGTTTGGAAACTCTTTGCCGGTCTGTTCTTTAATTGCAGACTTGAATTTTGTGACAAGTTCTTGCAAGTCTTCGGTTGTGAGTTCGGTATCTTCGGTTACGCCTCTTTTTTCTTTTTGTGCTTCGATGATTACTTCAAATGGATCTTTATCCTCTTTAGATACAGGTTTCATATCAAGTACGACATCTCCGTACATTTGTACGAATCGGCGATACGAGTCCCAAGCGAAACGAGGATTGCCTGATAGTTTTGCCATTGCTTGAACGGCATCATCATTCATACCTAGGTTGAGGATTGTATCCATCATACCTGGCATTGAAACTCTTGCTCCAGAGCGCACTGATACGAGCAATGGTAACTCTTTGTCACCAAATTTGCGTTCAGTGAGGTTTTCTATATTCTTCATAGCCATCTCAACTTCGGAACGCAGCGATTCGATGACTCGTTCGCGACCTTGAGAGTAGTATTCTGAGCAGACATCTGTCGTGATTGTAAATCCTGGAGGAACAGGGATGCCGATGCGATTCATTTCAGCGAGATTTGCTCCTTTCCCACCGAGAATCTCTTTCATTTTTCCATTACCTTCGGCCATCTTGTTCCCGAAAGTATAAACGCGTTTCGTTTTCTGCATAATATATCCATTTTAATACACGATACAAATGTAGTTATTATTCCGAAATTGAACAAAAAATATTACCAAAATATGAAATTGCTAATAGCATTGCATTAACAATCGTCTCAGAATTCATCTTAAGGCAGAAGTGATAATGATAATTATTTTACATCTAGGTTTAAATGTCTATTTAGTTGTTATAATGTGAGTTGTCTTTTTGTAAGATTTTATACCTTAACATACATTAGTAAAATGTCAATGGTTATCTATAAGGTATATTACACTTGTAATTTTGGCAGATGAAAAAAGCGTGTAGCAAATATACTACACGCTTTGGGTTTGTTAAGACAAGGTCGATTATTTTACTTCTTCGAAGTCAACGTCAGTTACGTTTTGATCTTGACTTTGACTTTGAGCACCTTGATTTGGTTGTTGTTGAGCGCCACCAGCTTGTTGTTGCTGAGCATAGATGTCTTGAGATGCAGCATTCCAAGCGTTGTTCAGTTCTGTTGTGTAACGGTCTACGTCTGCAATGTTCTGAGCTTTGTGTGCTTCTTTCAATGCGTTCATTGCAGTCTCGATTGCTGTACGTTTATCTGCCGGAATCTTGTCGCCATACTCTTTGAGTTGTTTTTCAGTCGAGAAGATCATTGAGTCGGCTGCATTCAATTTGTCAATGCGTTCGCGTTCTTCTTTATCTTTAGCTTCGTTTGCTTTAGCTTCGTCCTTCATTCTTTGTATTTCGGCATCGGTTAAACCTGAAGATGCTTCGATTCTGATCTTCTGTTCTTTGCCGGTACCTTTATCCTTTGCAGAAACATTCAAAATGCCGTTAGCGTCAATGTCGAATGTGACCTCAATCTGTGGAACACCTCTCGGTGCAGATGGAATTCCGTCAAGGTGGAATCGTCCGATTGTCTTATTGTCGCGAGCCATTGGACGTTCGCCTTGCAGAATGTGAATTTCTACAGAAGGTTGATTGTCTGCTGCAGTAGAGAATACTTCAGACTTGCGAGTTGGGATTGTTGTATTTGCATCAATGAGTTTTGTGAATACACCACCCAGAGTTTCGATGCCAAGTGAAAGTGGTGTTACGTCAAGCAACAATACATCTTTAACCTCACCTGTGAGTACACCGCCCTGAATTGCTGCACCGATTGCCACAACTTCGTCAGGGTTAACGTTCTTTGACGGAGCTTTGCCGAAGAATTCTTTAACAACTTCCTGAATTGCAGGGATACGAGTTGAACCGCCCACCAAGATAACTTCGTCAATTTGAGAAGTTGAAAGGTTTGCATCTTGCAACGCTTTGCGGCAGGGTTCGATTGTAGCCTGAATCAGATTGTGTGCCAATTGTTCGAATTTCGCACGAGTCAGAGTCATTACCAAGTGTTGTGGGATTCCATCAACAGGCATAATGTATGGCAAGTTGATTTCTGTTGAAGTCGAGCTTGATAATTCGATCTTTGCCTTTTCTGCAGCCTCTTTAAGACGTTGCAGAGCCATCGGATCTTTTCTCAGATCGATATTGTGTTTTGAGATGAAATCTTCAGCCATCCAATTAATGATAACCTGGTCGAAGTCGTCACCACCGAGGTGAGTGTCACCATTTGTTGATTTAACTTCGAATACGCCGTCTCCAAGTTCGAGAATTGAAATATCGAATGTACCACCACCCAAGTCGTATACGGCAATTTTCATCTCTTTGTTAGTCTTGTCAAGACCGTATGCCAAAGCAGCAGCTGTCGGTTCGTTGATAATACGTTTAACTGTCAAACCTGCAATTTCGCCAGCCTCTTTTGTAGCCTGACGTTGTGAGTCAGAGAAATATGCCGGAACAGTAATTACGGCTTCGTGAACTTCTGTGCCGAGATAATCTTCCGCAGTTTTTTTCATCTTTTGCAAAACCATTGCCGAGATTTCTTGCGGAGTATATTCGCGTTGGTCAATAGTTACGGCTGGAGTGCCATTCTTGCCTCTCACTACATTATATGGTACACGAGTAACTTCGTTTGAGATTTTATCGAATGGTTCACCCATAAAACGTTTAATCGAGTAGATTGTACGTTGAGGGTTTGTAATAGCTTGACGTTTAGCCGGTTCTCCAACTTTGCGTTCACCATTTTCTGTGAATGCAACCACTGACGGAGTTGTTCTGTGTCCTTCGCTGTTAGGGATAACAACAGCTTCATTTCCTTCCATTACGGCAACACACGAGTTTGTGGTTCCCAAGTCAATACCAATAATTTTTGCCATTTTGCTTATCTGTTTTTAGTTATTTGTTCTTAAAATATTGAGGATTGTACCTCCCCGTTGTATCATAAATTATCAATCTTTATGCCAATGCTGAGAATCGATTTTTTTTGACGTATTGTCAGTTTTTTAAGTCAGAAATACTGACATTTTGTCAATTCAGAGACTGACATCAGTTGAAACTCTGTCAGAAAAAATTATCTGATGTCAGTAGTATTTTTAGATTAAAAACAATATCTTTGCACTCGTTAGAAAATATTAGATGTATGAATGACGCTGTATTGCTGATATATACTGGTGGAACCATCGGAATGAAGATGAATCCGGAGATAGGTTCATTGTCACCATTCAATTTCGACCAGATAGTGGAAGAGGTGCCCGAACTTCGCAAGTTTAATGTCCGAATAGATACAATGGCATTCGACCCGATAATTGATTCGTCGAATCTTCGTCCTGAGGTGTGGTCAAAAATTGCAGCCGTTATCAAAGATAACTATGATAAATATGACGGATTCGTAATACTGCACGGTACTGATACAATGGCTTATAGTGCATCGGCATTGAGTTTTATGACTGCGAATCTGACAAAGCCAATCATCTTTACTGGTAGTCAGTTGCCGATTGGCGAACTCAGAACCGATGGGAAAGAAAATCTGATTACGGCTATTGAAATCGCAGCCGCCAGAGATCCTCAGGGAAAACCCTATGTTTCGGAAGTGTGTGTCTATTTCCAAAATCAGTTGTTCAGAGGAAATCGAACTACAAAATATAATGCCGAACATTTCAGAGCATTCCGTTCACCGAACTATCCTCCACTGGCCGAAGCAGGTATAAATATTCACTATAATACACCTTATATATACCCTATGGCTGGTATGAATACTGAGTTTGATGTCAGTACGGAGATGAGCCCTGATGTAGTTGTGATAAAGATTTTCCCAGGAATATCGGCACATATCTTCGAATCAATTCTCTCAATAGATTGGCTGAAGGGTGTCGTGCTTGAAACTTATGGATCGGGAAATGCTCCGACTGACAAGTGGTTTATGAATGCAATACGATCTGCCGTGGAACGTGGTGTAATTGTGGTTAACGTAACCCAATGTCAAGCAGGAAGCGTTGAGATGGCACGTTATGAAACAGGAGTCGGACTGCTCGATGCAGGAGTCGTGTCCGGTTATGACATAACTTGTGAAGCAGCCGTTACGAAACTGATGTATTTGATAGGTCAGAAAATATCAGATTGTGAAATTAAACGACTGATGAATGTGTCAATTCGTGGAGAAATTTCACCAAAAAGTTAGGAATTGAAAAAAAATTACTATATTTATGCGATTTTTTTGGTGCTGAAAGTGCTGATAAAAAATCGACAAGCAAGAAGAGTGGGATTGTAAGTCGCTGAATTTCAGTTGGGTGTGTTGTGTAGTTTTTGGAGAAATGACCGAGTGGCTGAAGGTGCGCGCCTGGAAAGTGCGTATACCTCAAAAGGGTATCGCAGGTTCGAATCCTGCTTTCTCCGCGAAAGAATTGAATGAAAAAATAATAATTAATTAACTCAAAAAAATTAAAACCATGAAAAAACTTTTTGCACTTTTGTCACTTGTAGGTGCGCTTACGTTTGCAACTGCAAACCTTTATGCTCAAGAAACAGAATCGTCTGATACGACTACTGTTCAAACAGAATCTGCAGATTCAACATCAACTTCAACATCATCTGAAGATGAATTCAATGCAGAAACTGATATGGCAGGAATTCCGATGCACCAAGTTCTGAAACAAAAATTCTTGGAAGGTGGTGCAGGTTGGATGGCTCCAATTTTGCTCTGTTTGGTATTGGGTCTTGCAATCGTAATCGAACGTGTAATTTACCTGAACCGTGCAACTATCAACACAAACAAATTGTTGGAAAATGTTGAAGAAGCTCTCCGTACAGGTGGTATCGAAAAAGCAAAAGAAGTTTGCCGTAACACTCGTGGCCCTGTTGCAAGTATCTTCTACCAAGGTCTTGATCACTATGAAGAAGGAATGGATGCAGTTGAAAAGAACGTATCTTCTTATGGTGCAGTTCAAATGGGTCTCTTGGAAAGCGGTTTGTCTTGGGTGACATTGTTCATCGCTATCTCTCCGTCATTGGGATTTATGGGTACCGTAGTAGGTATGGTTGCAGCGTTCGACTCTATGGAAGTAGCAGGTGACGTTTCTCCACAATTGGTTGCTGGTGGTATCAAAATCGCGTTGTTGACAACAATCGCCGGTCTTATTGCAGCCGTAATTCTCCAAGTATTCTACAACTATTTGTTGGCTAAAATTGAAGGTCTCGTAACTTCGATGGAAGATGCTTCTATCTCATTGGTAGACGTACTTACTAAATACAATAGAAAAAATCAGAAATAATCTGACAGAACTATGAAATTATTGTCAATAATAAAATATTTAATACTCGCAGTTTCTGTGGTATTGGCAGTCGGAGTTATGGTTTCGGCTGAAGGTACAGCAATGCAGGGTATGTTTTTGGACGCAGTCCTGTACTGGTCGTATGGCTTGTTGGGAGCAACTGTGTTGGGAGTAATCGTGTTCCCGTTGATTAACCTCGTGAAGAATCCTAAAGGTGCAATGCGCTCGTTGTTTGGTTTGGCTTTGCTCGTAGCAGTGTTGTTGATAGGATTTGCATTATCAAGTGCAGAACCTGTCGTTACCGCAGCTAACCACGTATTCGATAATGTTATCGAATTGCGATTGAGTGACGTTGGTCTTTACACTGCATACATCGTGTTTGCAGCATCGATCATTACTATCGTAGTGACCGAGATTGTTAAGGTTATTAGAATGAGATAGTTTTCTTGGAGAGAATCTGCAAGTCAGATCCTCTCCTAATATAAAAAACGAGTAAAAGATGGCTAAAAAGACACCAGAAGTTAATGCCAGTTCAATGGCTGACATTGCCTTTCTTCTTTTGATATTCTTCCTCGTTTCGACAACAATGAACGTAGACTCAGGTATTATGCGTGTATTGCCGCCGATGCCTGAAGAAGAACAAGAAGAGGTTGAAGACCTCGTTCACAAACGTAACGTTCTCTTGGTGTTCATCAGTGCGAACGACGAGATAATGGTTGGTGGCGAACGAATGGAGATTTATGATATCACAAATAAGGTGAAGGAATTTGTGATGAACCCGAACAACGATCCTCATCTGCCTGAACGCGAAGAAAAAGAAATCGATATCTTGGGTACATATCCTGTAAGTAAAGGTATTGTTTCTTTGCAAAATGACCGCGGTACAAGTTATGAGATGTATGTTAAGGTTCAGAATGAACTTACTCGCGCATTTAATGAATTGAGAGATGCCTTGTCTCAAGAAAAATTCGGAAAGAAATTTAAAGATCTTGAGACAAATACAAAGAAAGCTGTCAGCGAAGCTATTCCGTTGAAGATTTCAGAGGCAGAACCTCGTGACGTAACTAAAGGAGGAAAATAATATGATTAGAGGTAAACAGAAAAAAGATGTACCTGCATTGTCGACAAGTTCATTGCCAGACATCGTCTTCATGTTGTTGTTCTTCTTTATGGTGACTACAACGATGCGTGAAACTACAATGCTTGTGAAGATTTCGTTGCCAACAGCAACTGAAATCCAAAAGTTGGAAAATAAATCTTTGGTAAGTTATATCTATGTAGGTCGTCCGAATGATATGATGAGAGGAAAATTCGGAGATGCTCCGCGTATTCAACTCAACGACTCATTCAGAACAGCTGCCGAAATCGGTGAATTTATCGCTGCAGAAAAGGATAAACTCAACGAATTGGAACGTGCTAAAATGACTGTTAGTATCAAAGCAGATGAGGCAACTCGTATGGGTATCATTACCGATATCAAACAAGAGTTGAGAAAGGCTCAAGCACTGAAAATCAGTTATATTTCACAGAGAGTGCTTTCTTACTAAAGGATTTTATCCTTACACAAAAACGGACAAGTCACAGAATCGGGCTTGTTCGTTTTTTTTTATTCACTAAATTTTAATTACCTTTGACCACGTAAAAAATATGTTATGAGCCAGTATGTATTAAACGAAGTCGTTTCTCAAAAAGATAAACGTGAATTTATAGGTTTTGCAAAGGAACTTTATCGTAATGATCCGAATTGGGTGCAGCCACTGGATAGCGATATTGATTCGGTATTCGACCCGACAAAAAATGCCTTGTTCGCAGATGGCGAGGCTATTCGTTGGGTTGTGAAAGATTCACAAGGAAAAATCTGTGGAAGAATTGCTGCTTTCTATAGTCGTCATCAGGCTGAGGCTAACGAACAACCTACAGGTGGTTGTGGCTTTTTTGAATCAATTGATAATCAGCAGGTTGCCAATATGTTGTTTGATGCATCGCGTGATTGGTTGATGCAGCGTGGTATGCAGGCAATGGACGGACCTATAAATTTTGGTGATAGAAATTTCTGGTGGGGATTGCTGGTTGAAGGTTTCTCGCAACCGATGTATTGTCAGAGCTATAATCCATTGTATTACAAGGATTTATTTGAAAAATATGGATTCAAAAATTACTTTGAACAATATGATTACTTGCGAGAATTAGTGCCGGATAAGTTGAATTCTTCGACGTACGATCGTGCGAAGCGTATTATGGAGACCCCTGGGTATGAATTCACAACCCTTAAGCTCAATCAGTTGGATAAATTTGCGGAAGATTTTCGTCAAATTTACAATAAAGGGTGGGCAAAATTTAACGGAGTGAATCCTATTTCGAGTGAGCACGCACGAAAATTGATAACAACTTTAAAGCCTATAATTGATCCAAATGTAGCCTATTTTGCTTATTATGAGGGGGATCCGATCGGTTTCTTTATTTCAATCCCAGACCTTAATAGACTGATAGTTGATTTCAATGGTAAGTTTGGATTGTTGAATAAACTAAAGATGTTGTGGCGACTGAAAAAGACCAGAATGTCGAATCGTCTTTGGGGATTGATTTTTGGTATTGTGCCAGAACATCAGGGTAAGGGTGTCGAATCGGGATTGATCTATATGATTGAACAATTGACAATGACCGGAAAAAGTAAGTATAAAACACTTGAAATATCTTGGATTGGTGATTTTAATCCGGTGATGATGAGAATGATAGAAACGTTTGTTAATGCAAAAAAAATGCGAACACACGTCACCTATCGTTACTTGTTTGATAGAGAAAAGGAGTTCACTCGTGCTCCTAAATTATGGCGAAAGCGAACTCCTAAACCAGTTACTCAAGAGTAATCTATTCGGTAGGGTAGACTACCTTATTGATAATTTTATTGATGTATGCTACTACGATTCCGTAATTGGTGATGGCAATGCCTTGACTGCGAGCTTGTTCGATTCTGTTGAGAACGTGTTTGCGATTAAACATACATCCTCCGCAATGGATAATCAGATCATATGGAGTTAAATCTTCAGGGAAATCACTTCCGGCAACGATGCTTATTTTGAGTTCGTTGCCGATTTTGTTTCTGAGCATTCTCGGAATTTTCACTCGACCGATATCCTCACTCATCGGAGCGTGGGTACAAGCCTCTGCAATCAGTACGTGTGACGATGGTGTCAGTCGGTCAATCGCAGATGCACCGTCAATAAATGTCTTTATGTCACCCTTGTAGCCTGCCATCAGTACTGAAAATGAGGTTAATAGACTCTCTGCTGGTTTCAGTTCGTAGACAGCCTTAAATGCCTGAGAGTCAGTTATAATCAGTTTGGGTGGCTGTTTTAGTGCTGCCAATGCAGCAGCCATTCCTTCGACAGTCGAACTGATGATTGTGCAATTTTTGTCTAAAAGTTCGCGTGTAGTCTGAACTTGTGGCAGTATGAGGCGACCTTTGGGAGCTTGCGGATCCTGTGGCATTATGAGCATAACAACATCCCCGGCTTGGCACAGATCTCCTGTAATCGAAACCTCTGAACGATCCTTCTGGCTATTGATAAGTGCATTGCGAAGGGTGTCGATTCCCTCTCCTGTTAGCGAGCATACCCCAATGGCAGTAAGTCCGAAGCTGGCTTTTATATCTTTGACAATTGTATTGTAATCAACAATATCTATCTTGTTGATTACAATAATAATCGGAATATTTTTTGATTTTAATTGTTCGATACGACGCGAGTCCTCCTCGGTTGGAGATTGACAGAAGACCACTACTGCGACATCACAACGATCCATTGCTTCGGTAGTCTTGCTGACTCTGAGTTGACCGAGTTCTCCTGAATCATCATATCCTGCAGTGTCAATCAAGACGCACGCACCTAAACCATTTATTTCCATAGGTTTAGATACGGGATCGGTAGTCGTTCCGGCAATAGGCGAAACAACTGCAAATTGTTGTCCTGTCAGAGAATTCAACAGCGATGATTTGCCGCAGTTGCTACGTCCGAAAATTCCGATATGAGTACGTTCGCTACTTGGAGTTGACATATTGTTTGCAGTTAGAATCTGAAATCACGTTGATTATTTTCAATGGCAATCAGATTTTCCATTGCTTTTGTACGTACTTTTTCGTTGGGAACTTTCAGTATTTCACGAGCAATCATCTGTTCGCATTTAAGTTTTACAATCGGAGATGCGTAGTCCTCTGCATATTCCTTGAGAGTCATCAATGCATTTGGCGAGCAGCAGTTTGCAATTTGACCACTTTTAACAAGTGACATAAATCTGTCGCCTGTTCTGCCCAAACGGTAGCACGCTGTGCAGAAACTTGGCACATAACCCAAGTCAAGCAACCAGCCGACAATTTGGTCGAGAGTACGTCTGTCGCTGACATCAAATTGAGATGTTGATTCGTCATATTCTTCGGGGTGGCTGTATCCGCCAACGCTAGTATGAGAACCTCCACTGAGTTGAGATACGCCGATTTCCAATACTTTTTCTCTTGTTTTTTGAGATTCGCGAGTTGAGACAATCATTCCTGTGTATGGAACTGTGATGCGAATTACGGCTACGATTTTACGGAATATATCGTCAGAAACAACGTTCTTGAAGTCATTGATGTCAATGTCATCAGCAGGACAGATTCTCGGAACGCTAATAGTGTGTGGACCGACACCGAATACTGCTTCGAGGTGTTCAGCGTGCATCATAAGTCCTACGAAGTCGTATCTGTAAGTCTCCAGACCAAACAAAACTCCGATACCAACGTCATCAATGCCGCCTTGCATTGCTCGGTCCATTGCTTCGGTGTGGTATGCGTAGTCGCTTTTGGGGCCGGTTGGGTGCAGTGCTTCATAGTTTTTCTTGTTGTATGTCTCCTGGAACAAGATGTATGTACCGATGCCTGCATCTTTAAGTTTGGTGTAATTCTCGACTGTTGTTGCTGCAATGTTTACATTGACGCGGCGAATTGCTCCGTTTTTATGGTGGATATTGTATATTGTATCGATACTTTCAAGGATATATTCGATTGGGTTCATTGTCGGGTGTTCACCGGCTTCGAGGGCTAATCGTTTGTGACCCATATCCTGTAGTGCAATAACCTCTCGAGCAATCTCTTCCTGAGTTAGTTTTTTACGTTTGATGGTTTTGTTTTTGCCGTGGTAGGGGCAGTATACACATCCATTCACACAATAATTCGACAGATATAGCGGTGCGAACATAACAATACGATTGCCATAGAATTTCTGTTTAATCTCTTTGGCAAGTCTAAACATTTCTTCATTCAGATCGGGAAGTTTACATTCCAATAGTACGGCAGCCTCGCGGTGGGTGATACCTTTGCATTCTGCTGCTTTGCGGAGAATCTCTTCAATCAAAGTTCTATTTTCGCAGTTTTCAGCTGCGTATTTCAGCGTGTCAAGAATCTCTGCATCATCGATAAATTCTACAGCTTTAGATGATTTGGGGTTATACATATTCTATTAAATTTTATTTATTATTGTCAATGTTATTTTTTTGAGTAGTCACCTCGTTCGAAACTGATTTCATAATCAATCTCTCGGAGCTGATCTGCGAGTAGTTTCAGTCCTTCGACAGCCTCGGCGTGACTTGCAAGTTTATGGTCGTAGATGGCATACTTGCTACGGACATCTTGAGGCGACAGATTTGGCATTACGACATTTGCACCGGCTAATATGCCTTTAGTTCGGCCCTCGGGTGCAATCGAACCTAATGCAGTGGTTGATGGAATCAGTGCATTGTGATGAATCAGTCGGCTGATCGCCACCATTGCCAAAGTCATTGTGATTGACCCATTTGGAAAGTTTGCGAACGGAGTTGCCGATTGAGCCATAAACGGACCTATACCAATCATTTGAGGTTCAAATTTCTCGATAAATATCAGGTCTTCGACCAGATGGTCTA
>JAEIGA010012216.1_pt1 | contig 13028 bp, 28 predicted proteins | sample 9270691 | NCBI WGS metagenome assembly JAEIGA01 (sample SAMN17057246, study PRJNA624740) | gut metagenome | biome: biome; isolation source: fecal sample | host: Bos grunniens | place: China: Xizang | collected 2019 | reverse complement strand
AGAGCCTTATTATAGGTCATGAAAGCGAACATTAACCGTGCATCCGGTGCCGCAGTCGACACTTGCACACGAAGAAGAGTTTACACTCTAAGCAACTCCCCCTTTACGCTCTCCCTCGATGAGGGTCTTCAGCCTCGCGTTCTCCTCGATGAGTTCGTTGATTCGCTCCTGAAGAGCATCGATCTTCGCTTCCTTTTCCGCCAGCATGTCCCGGAGAAGAATCTCTACATTCGAAAGCTGTGGCTTTTGTTCTGCAACCAGTTCTGGTTTCGAGTCACGCGACTTTGTATCCAACATTGAGACATCCCAATTATAAGGATTAGCTAATAGATTACTAATAACTGAGTCCGGTGTTGCGGATGTTCCGTTCTCCATCTGCGAAATAAATCCCTGAGTCACCTGAAGGTACTCAGCAAGGGCTACTTGGCTGATTCTGTTCCTCTTACGGAAAATTTTAATGCTCTCCATAATAGTATTAGTTTAAATTATTAGTAAAAATATTAGTAAAATAGTTGCACGAACTAATATTTTACTTATATTTGCAAAGTCAAACGAAAGGAACAAAGATTTTAAAAACCATTTTAAAAATTTCGTCAGATGGCAAATTTAGAAAATAATCCGGTAGATACAAGGACTTTCCCTCAGATATGTGCGAGCTTAAGCAAGAAGCAATGGGTTGAGTTGCAAGGGGAGTTGGCTCAGAAACTTAAGCGATCTATGCAGTGTATCTACAATTGGAAATGCGGCCCTCGCATCCCGAGCTCTGCAAGCGAGAGGGTCAAGATCGCAAGTCATATCAACTCCAAGTACGGCATCAACACAAGGCACTGGACATTATTCCCATACTAAGTATGATTGAGATTTTTCCTTCGAAGAATTACACCACCAAGGAAGTGGCGGAGATTCTGGGCAAGAGCCGACAGACAATCAACAACTACTGCAAGGCCCGTCTTCTTCGATTTGGAATCAGCAGGGCAAACGGCAGAAAGTTTTTCAAAGGATCTGACATCATCAGGGCGATGCAGACGATTTAGGGTAGAGGTCTCTGACCGGACCTTTACTCACCAAGACAATAAAAGTCGAATAAAAAAGGACCACGATACGCGGTAGTGCCGCGATGCCTCGCAAGGGGCGTGTCTCAGAGAGGCACAGTGCAAAGAGAGCGTGTCCAACTAGCCGACCGCATAGGAAGTCAAGCCGCGATGGTGCGACAAGCCGAAGTCTAAGGCTAATCTCTCCACCGACCAAGAAGAGTCGTGACGATTTAAATAGGCAACGGTGTAGGCTTGTAATGCAGGGTGGGTCTCGTGGTACTAGTCCGCGAGATTCCACAGTGTTCAAACCCACTAATGCAGATGACGAGCAACATCAAATCCAAATTAATATGAAAGCATTCTTTTATATCTGGTGCACAATGGCCGTGGTCGGCCTGATAGCACTCTTCTTCAATCCGAGTCACATCGTGACATGTTGCGGAGCAGCCTTGATGGCTTATGCTGCTTATCCTGACACTAAAGATAAAGACGATGAGTGATTACGACAGATGGTTCATCAGCAAGGACGGAACCACAACCATAAAGTGCAAGCGTGAGAGTTTCATCGATGCCTTGGCTGATCAGTTCGGTAAGCTGAAGGCCGCACAGATGTACTCTCAGTTTCGAAGAGCAACATTCGCAGAGAACTGCAGATTAGAACTAGAACTAATGGAGGATTAACTTATGAAGTACAGAGAACCTATCCGGTCAGATTTCGAGACCGAAGAAGATTATGAAGATGCAATGGCCGCTTATCAGGATGCCGTAGACGCTTATGTCGACTGGTACGAAGAGAGAAGGCGAGAGCAGGACTAACATACAGAAGCAAGCGAAGCCGCAGTGATGTGGCATAGGCCCACGACGTTTGTTAAAATTTTAAGTATGCGCCTTAAGTTCTTCCCGGCAGCCTCCTATCTGCCGGGCTTGCTTTTATAAGATATCAACCTTAATACACACGATATGGAAACAATGATTTATGTGCTTGGCTTCATTATCGGAGCCCTCGGAACTTCGTTCCTTCTTTACTTTCTGAGAACTCGCAAGACTCTGCGTGAGCAGCAAGAGCTCATCATTGAGTTTTCCATGGTTGTTCATGCCCTTGTAAACAAGCTGAGGGAATTGGAGCAGGGAGGCAACAAGGAGTCGGCAGAGCAGAAGGAAGAAAACGAAGTCAAATAATCAAGGGGCGGAAGCCCCATCCGGAAGGGTGGCCGAGAGGTCTAAGGCTTTAGCGAGATTTTCCATTCTTTTTTTCTCGCACGCAGGTTCGAATCCTGTCCCTTCCACCACATATGTTTAACAAAAGAGAGCTGCCTTCCGTAGAAGAACAGCCCTCACATCAAAATCCGTTACAAAGATATGCAAAATTTTATTTTCAGAGATCAGTTCGCAGACTTTCTTGAAAGAATGTGGGATGCAGGTATCAGGTGTGACCTTAAGCCGGGCCAGTCTTCTATTTCCCTTTGGTCCGAGGATCTTTCCAAAGTTGAGTATGTAGACGTGGTGAGCCAGCGATCATATGACGAGATGATCCGCGGCATCCAGTGCTCGCTCTTGCCGATAGACGATGGTATGAACACAACGGAGGAGTAGTCATGGGAGCATTCAGAAGATTAAGAGCGGACGAGATTGAAATCCGAGCTGCTCAGGTAGCCAAGAATAACGCAGGGAACGTATATGCTTCCCTGCTCCTTTACAAGGATGCAAGAGTTGACCAGAGACTTCTTGATGAGACATACGGTCCGATGAACTGGCAGAGAAGCCATGAGATCATTGATGGTAATCTCTACTGCACGGTCAGCGTATGGGATGACAAGAAGGGCATCTGGGTCAGCAAGCAGGATGTCGGAACGGAGTCCAACACCGAGAAGGAGAAAGGTCAGGCATCTGACTCCTTCAAGAGGGCGTGCTTCAATTGGGGCATCGGCAGGGAGCTTTACACTGCTCCGAACATCTACGTCAAGCTTGAAGCTGGCGAGTGGAAGGAGAAGACCTTCAACAACAAGACAACTCAGCAGATGACTCAGTCGTTTTTTGTTCATCACATAGAATACGATGACGATGGCAATATCATAAGTCTCATCATCTGCGACAAGAAAGGAGTGCAACGATTTAAAAAGTAATACCATGGATACAAGAAACCTTTTCCAACTGACTGCCGACATGGCAGCGATTGAGGACGCTCTCTGGGAGAATGGCGGAGAGCTTACACCGGAACTCGAGGAAGCAATGAACGAGACTGCTGCCAGCCTTGTTGCCAAGACCGATGGCTATGGCGGACTGATCCGCAAGTTCGACTCTGCTGCCTCAGCGATAGACGCTGAGATCAAGAGACTTCAGGCTCTGAAGAAGACAGCCACCAATGCGGTGGACAGACTGAAGGGCCGCATCCTCTTCTCGATGCAGGCGAACGGAATGAGCAAGCTCGATGGTCAGCTCACGAAGTTCTCCCTCAGAAGAAGCGAGAAGACAGTAACGGATGATGAAGCAATCCTTGCTCCTTATCTCTTCGCTCTTGAAGAGTTCGCAAAGACTCTTCCGGCATACATCACTCTCGGAGATCTTAAGGTCAACAAGACGAAGATTAAGGAGATTGCCAAGCAGGAGGGAGTCCTGATACCGGGTGCAGCAATCGAGGAGAACTGGTCAGTGATAATGAAATGATCTACGATCTGAGCAAGCCCTTGGATAGAGAGAAATTCAAGATGAGAGTCAACCACCTGTTTGCCCAAGGTAAGCAGGTGGAGCTCATCGAGAAGACTCACCGGACGCTGAGGCAGAATGCTTACTGCCACGTGCTGCTCGGAATCATCGCACTTGACCAAGGTCTCACGATAGACTACGTCAAGGAGTTCTACTACAAGAGGCTTGTCAATCCGGACATCTTCGTGGTCACGAAAGAGGACAAGATCCTAGGCAAGGTCGAGATACTCAGAAGTTCGAAGGACCTCACCAAGGAAGAGATGCGGAATTCGATAGATAAGCTTCGAAATTGGGCGAGTTCAGAGCTCGGGTGCTATCTTCCTTCAGCGGATGAAGAAAGCCTCTTACAACAGGCGGAAATGGAAATTCAAAGGTATAGGAGTTACTTATAATGGCAGGGTGGATAAAGATATACAGAGAGCTGGCTGATCATTGGCTGGCACAGAATCCTGAGAAGCTTGGATGGTGGGTGCTCCTTCTTTTGAAGGTGGCCCACGAAGAGAAGAAGGTGATGGTCGGCAATCAGCTCGTTGAGCTAAAAAGAGGTCAGATCATCGCAAGTCTCACCTACCTCGCAGAGCTTTGGCAAACGAGCAAGAGCTCTGCCGAAAGGTTTGTCGACTTATTGGAAAAAGAGCAGATGTTGAGACGATGCGTGGAACGAAAACAAACCATCATAACTATTTGTAATTACGATAGTTACCAAGAGAAGAAGAAGACCAAGCGAGACGATAAGCGGGACGATGATGAGACGATCGTGGGACGATCGTGGGACGAAATAAAGAAGAATAAAGAAGATAAAGAAATATATAATACTCCTACCGCGTCCGCGTGTACGCGAGAGCAAGAGTTCATCAATCAATACCGGAGGGAAGGCCGATGGCCGGAAGCCTGCATGATCCTGCATCTGAAGTCCGTAGCGGACTGCGAGAGTCTCTTCGACAGATGGATTATCGAGTATCAGCACAAAGGTCAGACGCATCAGGACTACACCGACTTCAAAGGTCACTTCATCCAGTGGGCAAGAATAACAATTCAAAAAGAGAAGAAATCAAATGGAGACAACAACAGGACAAGTCAACGTAGAGGAGTTCAAGTCGTGGCTCACTCGCCAGAAGACTACCAAGGATCTTTTTAGATGGAACTGCTCCTCGGAAGAGGCGTGGCTGATGCTGAGAGCTGCATATGCAAGAGAGGTTGAGCTGAGAACCATGACATGTGACATGATTGACAAGACCAATCATTATCTGGAGATAATCGCTAAGATGATGACATCCCCTTCAACCAAGTGCGGCATTCTCCTCTGCGGAAACTGCGGAAACGGCAAGACCACATCCATGAATGCTTTCGTATCGGTCACTCAGTACATGAGTGCTATGAAGAGAAAGGAAGCCATGGAAAAGGGAGATTATACGAAGGCAACATCTATCGTGGTCACTTCGGCAAGAAGACTTGCACAGTGTGCCAAAGACGAGAATGCGATGATAGAAGCGAAGACTGCTGCAGTGCTCTGTATCGATGATGTCGGCCTAGAGCCTACCGAGGTGCTTGACTTCGGAAACGCTATCAACCCGGTCATCGAGGTTCTGGAGCATCGATATCGCCAGCAGCTCTTCACCTTCATCACAACCAATCTCACACCGAAGGAGATCAGAGAGAAGTATGGTGACCGAATAGCTGACCGCTTCAACGAGATCATGAAGTGTATCGTTTACGAAAATCCAACATTCAGGAGGTAGTTATGAAATGTCACAGCTGTCCTCGTTTCAGAAAACACAAGACAAGACAATATGACGGAGTCTGCACCAAGTTCTGGTGCTCGGTTTTGAATGATGATATCTGCCAAGAAGAGAAGAGAGCAGAGATGGAACGAAGACGATTAAAAGGTATAAAACAAAAATGGAAATAACAGGAAAAGTACACTGCTTTTTCGAGCAGTCTGGAACATTCAAAAACGAGTTCATCAAGTTGGGAATTCCTGCAGAGGATTATGACATTCAAAACAACTTTGGAGAGACTGACCATCAAGAAGACTTATTCAAGGCAATAGAAGATGCATACGAGGGAAAGCCGAGCTTGTTTGATAAGATAGAGGGGGGGGATTTGATAATGGCTTTCTTCCCATGTATTTACTTCTCGTCTCTTAGCCAAATGGAAATGTCATTAACGGATGTTAATAAACGAAAGATGCCTATGGCTGCAAGATATCAATTTGTCCTCAATCGTTCTAGGAAGAGACAGGAGTTTCTTGAACTTTTAATAAAACTCATGGGAGTTTGTGAGTTACGAGGGCTGAGATTGATTGTCGAAAATCCTTGGGCTATGCAGACATATCTGAAGAGTGGTTTTATCAAGGCTCCTGCACTTATCGATAACAATAGATCGCTGCGTGGAGATTACTTCCAAAAGCCAACGGCATATTGGTATGTTAACTGCGAGCCGACTCACGGAATGACAATCCAAAAGGACAAGAAGGTTAAATGCGTGAGAGATGCCAAAGGAGCACCAAAGGCCGGAATCTGCTCAGAGGAACGCTCAATGATCTCGCCTGACTATGCAAGGAACTTCATCTGCGACTTCATCCTCGGCAAAGAGCAAATAGGAACACAACTCAATTTGTTCGAATGAAAAGAGCACACAACTATCAAGATCTTACCGGACTGAAGATAAACAGACTCACCTTCCTAGAGTTTGCCGGAAGAACAGAAACACGCAATGCAAGATGGAAGGTGCGATGCGATTGCGGAACGGTGTTCGAGGTGACTGCAACCGAAGTAAAGAGAGGGTGCACGAAGTCCTGCGGATGCTATCGAACGGAGCTGAACAAGGCAGGACGAAGAAACAAATCTAATCCAAATGGGAAAGACTGAAAAGATAATACTGACACCAGACCAGCAGGCATGGATGGTCAAGCACTTCAAGCACACCAAGAATGAGGAATGTGCTGAGAAGCTGGGCATATCCTACAGGTCGGTGGTGAGAGTGGCGAGAAGGATGGGGCTGAAGAAGACTCCGCAGTTCATAAAGAAATGCAACGATGAGGCCCTGCAGAAAGCCCATCATTCCAATAAGGTCAACGGAACATACCCACCAAAAGGATATCGGATACCAAACAGTGAGCTTGGGCAATTCAAGAAAGGGGAAAAGCCTATAGATAGACTTGGGGCAAAGAGGGAGAAGAAAAGGATAGCAAAGAGCGTTGAGTCAAGGAAGACAACCTATAGGCTCGAAAAGGCGAGAGCCCTCTATGGATTGCCGAGGCTGACAAAGCTTCAGGTCGTGAAGAGACCAAAGAAGCAGGTCCACCTTCGATACTATCTGAAGAAGCTGGGATACATCATCGAACGAGGCGGCACCACTGCCTATTACAACGAAAATACAAAACGAAGCCTGACCTTGGAGAACAAGCCTAGGACAGGCTTTACTTTCAGACAATTTTAAATCAATTTCAATATGTCAGTTAACAAAGTAATGCTAATCGGCCGGGTCGGCCAGATTGAGGTCAAGGCTTTTGATGGCCAGAACGGACCTCGCAAATGTGCAACATTCTCTTTTGCCACAACGGAGAGATACAAGGATCGCAATGGCGAGATCGTGAACAACACAGAGTGGCACAACATCGTCTCATGGAACCATGCTGAGCTGTGTGAGAAGTACGTGGAGAAAGGATCTCAGCTCTACATCGAAGGAAAGCTTCGAACAAGAACGTGGGAAGACAAGCAGGGTAACAAGAGGTATGTCACCGAGATCATGGCAGAGAAGATTGATCTCCTCGGAAAGCCAAGCTCGGAGCAGAAGCCTCAGCAGCAGGCTCCGGCTCAGCAGGCACAATCGCAGCAGAGACCGCAGACCACTCCGCTGCCTTATCCTCAGGAGACAGACGATTCGGATCTTCCCTTCTGATGTTGTTAACTATCCCTGCCTTTTCTGAGGTGGGGATTTAAATTTCATCACCATGATGTTTAGTAGCCGCGAAGACAAGAAACTGATGCAGTTAGTTGCTGAGATCGACAAGGAAGTACGCGGAAAGAACAGAGGGTTCATGATAGAGAATAGGACCCGACAAATAAGGTTATTGTTTAACAAGGCCGCAAGGCGAGAAAAGAACAGATTGCTATGAACAAGATTGCAAGTTCAAGAAAAGCTATCCTCAGTGCTTTGCTGAGAGGATATAAGCTTACCGCTTTCGAAGCGAACAAGATCGGAAACACCACAGCAGGTGCAAGAAGAATCCGTCAGCTCAGAGAGACTTATCCCATCCTGAAGGAGCCAGTGCCGGGCGAGATGTACGTGAGATACTTCATTGATCCGGAGTGGCTGGTGGAGCATAAGAAGAACCAGAAGAAGACTCTGAATGAAAAGATAGAAGACTTCTTCAATGATCTTCTTCATGGCGGGATGTTTGAACCTAAGGTGGTATGAGAATAGGTCTTGTGGATGTAGACGGTCATGCGAAAAAGAAGAAATGGGGAGCAACAATCTATCCCAATCTAGCTCTTTGTAAAATTTCCGCATGGCATAAAGCTCAGGGTGATGAGGTTGTTTGGTATGAGCCTCTGTTTACAGGACATTGCGACAAGGTCTACATCAGCAAGGTTTTCAATTTCACTCCTGATATTGACTTCTTTATAGATGCGGATGAGATAATAAAGGGTGGCACCGGATACGATGCCACCGTTATTCTTCCTGTAGAGATCGATATGACTCAGCCGGATTACTCAATCTATCCTCTGCTCCCCAAGGATACTGCATACGGATTCCTTACAAGAGGATGTCCGAATAAATGCAAATGGTGCGTGGTTCCTAAGAAGGAAGGAGTTATCCGTCCCTATATGGACATAGATGAAATTGCGTTGGGTGGGGCAAGACCTAAGATTGTCTTGATGGATAACAACATCCTTGCAGCTGGAGACTATGCCAAAGAGCAACTTCAGAAGATCATTGATCGAGGCTATAGGGTTGACTTCAATCAGGCGATGGATGCAAGGCTTGTGACTGACGAGTTTGCCAAACTGCTTGCACAGGTCAAGTGGATAGACAATCGAATAAGATTCGGTTGTGACACTCCCGGACAAGTTAAGGATTGTGAAAGAGCGATGGAGCTGATAAACTCGCATGGGTACACAGGGCAATACTTCTTGTACACGATGCTCAATGATGACTTTCATGAATGTTATGAAAGAATCAACCATTGGTGGAAGAAGAATCAGGAGCTCGTTGCACAGCATCACAAGTCAAGAGTTTACCCATATGCCCAGCCATATAGAGACCCATATAATCCGGCAAGACCGATACCTCAGTGGCAGAAGTATATGGCGAACTGGGTAAACAAGAAGATGCTGTTCGAGAAGATAAGTTTTGAAGAGTTCGAGCCTCGCAAGGGGTTTAAATGTAAAGAGTATTTGAAATGAAAAGAGAAACTCTAGAAAAGGCGATTGAATTGCGCGAGGACATTTTGCTAATTGAACGGATGTCCACTGTGATAACTACAGGAAGAAGGGCTTACTTTACCTTCCATGAAGGTGGTTATGCAGATGATCTTAAAGGAAAGAACATGACCTTTTCTGAAAGGATGACAACAAAGATGATCTCTTTGCTTCAAGAATACAAACTTGAATTGGAGAGACAAATTGAGGCACTATGAGAAGCAAGTACGGAAACAAGAAAGCCAAGGCTAATGGTAAGGTCTTCGATTCTAGGCGGGAGAGAAGCAGATACTATACGCTTCAGGTTCTAGAGAAAGCCGGGGAGATTTCGGATTTGAGGATGCAGGTCCCATTCGAGATCATCCCGGCCGTCTATGAGACAGTCGAGGTGCAGCTGAAGACCAAGACAAAGCAAGTTCAGAAATTGGTTCAGAGAGCAGCTCTCTATGTTGCTGACTTTGTCTACAAGGACAAGGATGGTAACGAAGTGGTCGAAGATGCCAAAGGATTCAGGACAAAAGAGTATGAACTAAAGAAAAAGATGATGAGGGCATTCCTCGGAATAACGATAAAAGAAGTCTAACCTATGAATAACAATGAAATTGTCGAGACATATCTCCGATATCGAGGCAAGGTCCGCACAAGGACCGGAAAGAGAGACAACACCCTGCCGCTAATGCCCTTCTTCCTGATGGATATAGTCTATCAGATCTTCTGCAAGGACATCAAGCCCATGGAGTGTAAACACCAGATGCAGAGGTATCGCACCATATGGGCGGAAAACTATCAGAAGTTCAATAACGACTTCTTCCGACCATTCAGTGAAGAGCAGAAGGATTATATCATAGACCTGATGGATGAGTTCGAAGAATACATCCACAATACGGTGGTCATGATGAAGAGTGCGGTGGTGAACTCCTTCATCGATGATGCGGAATTCGAGGACAAGAAGAACCTCGCATCACTGCTTACATGTAACGTCCTCTGCCAAGCTGCCCAGCATCTCTACGGAGATATGTATCGAGACAGATACATGCGAAAGGAAAAGAACCCTCACATTGCTGCAATTCAGCAGGCCAGCTATAAGATCGCATGTCACTATCCGGCAGGGAAGTCAACGGATCTCTCTTCTAAGGAACCAGTTCTGCAGATGATAGATGTGCTGTGCAAGAAGATTGTCAAATTCTTAAACAAGAAGGAGAATGAAACCAACGCTTAACATGATACTTAGTGCGACCTTGAAGGAATTTGGCATGCGACACGATGACTATGAGCTCCTGAGATATACTAGCACGCGGAGTGTGGTTACCATAAGACAAGTGGTGACTCTTCTGGCCCAAGAGGCTGGATATAGACACCTTGTCATTGCTGGATTCCTCGGTAAAGAAAGATCTACGATAGTCAATTACATACAGCAGATAAAGGATCTCTGCGATGTATATAAGGATATACGAGAAAAGGTCGAGAGAGTCCGGAAGAAGATGGCATATGCAGGATTTCATGAGTTCTCCGGGTATCTGGCGAGAAGCCATAGCGGACTGCTGACACTCTCCCCGGCTGAGCCATCACGGATGGCTGGCTACTGGGTTGCTGAAGGAAGCAAACCATACAAGGAGCAGAAGGCCTTCCCGCAGATCACATGGGAGTCGGAGCCTGTTAAAGTGAAAATCAAAGTAACAATCGAAGAGTATGAAGAAATGTAAAATCTGCTGCCACTCAGGATTTACTGAGAGAGGCGAGCAAGTCTGTGCTAAGTATCTCCTCTATGTCGGGGAAGATGATTTCGAAAAGCCTTGCAATGGTTTCGAGATGCAGATCCGGACAAGGCATATCGCGGTGTCCGCTATAGTCATTATTCTGATGGGTGTAATCTTGATGTGTACGTTATGATCTTGATAGGATTGCTCTTGTGGATAGCAATGAGCGTGGTCTTGTATGTGGCCGTTGCATTCCTATGGGATCTTCTTGCTAACAACCCATTCAAGAAGAAAGAAGAGAAGCCATACTTGGATAATTCGGAGTATGGCTACGGCCACAATGTTAAACATTATATGGAAGAAGAGTTATGAGAGCATACATATACTATGGGATAACGAAAGATGACGGATATTCCGGACCGGGAGCTTATAGCCTTGTCACGGAGGATAAAGTAACCCTCTACCACCGATGGTGCAGCAATCGTGCATTTGCGAATCACGATCTGACCTTGGGAGTGGAGACCATGCTTAAGGACAATGATATTACCGAGGTGTATTCCAATGGGGTAATGGTTTGGTCGGAAGGAAAGATGAGTGATAAGGCATGTGCAGACTTCCGATCTGCTAATTATGAGTATGAACGCGAAAATAGTGATGCGTTATGAAAGCAAGACTGAAAAGCAATAGAAAGATCATCGTGGATGTGATTCCACTTCTTACGATTGATGGGAAAACAGTCATGTATCAAGATTCAAAAGATGGTTCTCTCATATATGACCATGTGGCCCTTGAATTTATTGAATACTACGGAGGATAGGACATGAAAGCAAGAGTAAAAGCAACGGGAGAGATTATGGAGGTGGACTTCTATGCGACTACCAAAAGAGGTAAGTTGTTTTGTGAGGTTACGGAAAGAAAGGGATGGTTGAAACCAGATGAGTCATATAGGAAATTCTATAGAGACGAGATAGAGTTCCTTTCTTACGAAGACACTCCCGACTACTGGACTCGCCTTGAGCATCAGGCAGCAATAGCAGCAATGGGAGGTATATGTGGTAACACAAGTTATGATGAATCCACTTGGGAATTTATGGCGGAGGATGCTATTTGGGCAGCCCACATCTTCGTAGAGAAACTAAAGGAAAATGAAAAAGTAATGGAAGGAGGAAGGAAATGAAACACTTGTCTTTAAAGAAACAAGAAGAAATTAAGAAGCTGGTCTACGAAGTCATGGGAATTCTTCGTACTAACATCAAAGACATTGAAGTTGTGGGCAAAGGCTATGATGCCCTTTCACGGATAGTGAAGGCAACTAATAGCCAACAGGACTACCTTGACTGGCTGATAAAGCAGGTCGCTGACGATGTTGATTATAAGTATTCAAAGGAGGATAAGAAATGACAAAGGATGAACTTGAAGACAGACTCATTGAGTTGTGCCAAGAATATGCAGAAGAGCAAGGATGGGATGAGTTTAATGTAGACTTCGGCCTTAATGTCTACATAGACCAAATTAACCCTTGTTTGATAATCAAAGAATGGGCAGGAAATATATGAAACGGAAGCCGATACCACAAGAGATAAGGCAGCAGGTCTATGAGATGTATGACGGACATTGCGCCTACTGCGGATGCGAGCTGAAATACGAGGATATGCAGGTAGATCACAAGGAGAGTGTCTATGTCGCAGAGTATAGAGGAAAGGAAACAGACAACTCCCTTGACAACCTAATGCCAGCTTGCAGACAATGTAACTTCTATAAGCAGACTATGAGCATTGAAGGTCTGAGAAGGAAGCTGATGAACTTCCAAGAGAGATTATCAAAGGAGTTTGCGATAAGGCTTGGCAAGAGATATGGTATGCTTTCAATCAGCATATGGGATGGTAAGTTTTACTTTGAAAAAAAGGAAAGGAAATGAAATTCAATAGTCAGATATGCACAAGCCGAGAGCAGAGCGAGAGGCTCTTGGCATTAGGTCTCAAGAAGGAGACTGCGGATATGGGCTGGGGAACAATAACACTCAACGGAGAGCCAATTACATTTTCTTCGGAAGATTGTTGGGATAAAGCACATATTTCAGAAACTCACTTTCCTGCTTGGAGTCTGCACAGGCTGATTGAGATGATGCCGAAGAACATCGCAATAGACGGAGATACTGCATATCCATT
>JAEIGA010012215.1_pt1 | contig 13029 bp, 11 predicted proteins | sample 9270691 | NCBI WGS metagenome assembly JAEIGA01 (sample SAMN17057246, study PRJNA624740) | gut metagenome | biome: biome; isolation source: fecal sample | host: Bos grunniens | place: China: Xizang | collected 2019 | reverse complement strand
TTGAAGGTTACGGTGATGATGGAGAATTTGGGATGTGGTTGGGATATGTTATTCATGTTTCCCTATCATTTTATTGTACACACTGATATATCTTCGGGCAATGCTGCTTTCGGAATACGAAGACGATACCTTCCGATAGGCTTCCTCGCTTAATGACGGGTATTCACCTTCGTCCAAAGTCCACATGATTCCATTGGCAAAGTCGTCTGCCGATTTGTAGTCGGCTACATAGCCATTGTGCAGATGATCAATCATTTCCGGTATTCCGCCAACGTTGAAACCTACACAAGGTACGCCGCATGCCATCGCTTCCATGATGGTATTGGGAAGATTGTCCTGCAACGAAGGGGTGACATACAAATCTACGGCATTGTAGATATCGACCAACTCCTTTTCGTTGTTCACATATCCCATGGAGTGGATAGGGAAAGGGAACAGGGATTCGTAAAGTTCTGATTCTTTACCCAAAATGACCACTCCTAAATTCTTGCAGAAATCGAGTTGGGTGGAAGAAAGGATTTGGCAGGCTTCCACTAAATAATGAATGCCCTTTCGCTTGTCGGTCGTTTTTACGGAACCGAACAATAGCAGTTTCTTGTCGAGAGGGAGTCCAAGTTTTTCCCTTGCTTTAGCCTTGTTTCTAGGCTTGAACAAGTTGGTATTGATGGTGTTCGGAATGTTGGTAATGAATTGACCTTGAAGTAAATGGCTCTTCTTGGCCATCCTTTCCAACCATTGGCTACATGCTATGAAGCTGATGTTGCTTCCTTTCAGTGTCTTTTCTTTTTTCCGGAATGTTTGGTACGACAAGTCCTTCTTGTGTCCTTTGTAAAGGATAGGGCAGTGTTCGCATTGGCCGGTATATTTCTCGCATTCACTTGCATAGTGGCATATGCCAGTGAAGGGCCACATGTCGTGCATGGTCCACACAATGGGTTTTCCGGAGTCAATGATGAGGCGGATATCCTTCAACGAGAGCATGCCTTGATTAATCCAATGCAGATGGATGACGTCCGCTTGGGTAAATTCGGGCAGTGTCGTTATGTTGGTTCCTGTGTTGGCTATATCTACATCGAAAAGATGGTGTTGCTTGAAGTGGTTGGCTTGCCAGATGACGATGCGTTCCCAGATGAATTGCCATACTTTCCACCATGATTTTTTAAGTCCGATGACGGTTGTTTGATTCGTTTGTTTGTCACGGACGAGCATCTTGGCTTGAATGCCATTGTTGCGTAGGGCATCCATCAGGCGGTTGGCTGCAATGGCTGCTCCTCCTGTTCTTTCGGATGTATTTATAATCAGTACTCTCATGCTTTGCAAATGTTTATGCAAAGTTACGATTTTTTGTTGGAAAAGAATATAATGTTCATTTGAAAAAAAGAGCCTTTCTTCATCATCTCATGCAGAATTGTGTATTACACCTCATATTGTCAGGAACTTCATTGCGCTTTGCAGAAAAACAGGAAGAATGAACTTCTTGATAATCTGAAATAGTTATATTCCTTAATGTTTATGTGGATTATAGCAGAAAAAGCACCCTTAAAGCAGATAAAAGAGAACTTTTTTTGCGAAAATTTTGTGTTCTTTTTTTTTTTTCTTTTCCTTTGTCAAGTTTTTGTCGGAAGAACAATGAAAATATACATTAATTATGGTAAAGAAAAAGTTACTTTGGTTGAATTTGCTTTTAATGGTTTGTGCTATAGCTAGTGCACAAGAATTGAAAGTAAAATCATTTGAGAGATTGGACCGGGACTTGATGGCACGCACCAATGAACGGTTGGATTTGAATGATGTTCCTTGTGCCATTGTACGTATGTCTGTAGCGGATGCAAAGAATTTTACGTTCGAGGGAAATATCATTGGTGATGTTATTTATAATCCAGGTGAGGCTATTGTCTATATGACGGCACGCTCAAGAAATGTCACTATAAAGAGTGACAAGTTTGGTATTCTGAAATTTGAATTTCCAGAGCGCTTGGAGAAGCAGGTGGTGTATAAGTTAAGTATGAGGGTTGAACTGAGTGAAGATCAGAAACGACGTACCCTTGTAATGCCTGTTTTCGGATTCGACAAGGCTTTTTCTTATGGTGTCATGGTTGGTCTTGTCAAGAAATATGGTCCGTATGTGAAGGCTAAATATGACTTTAAGGATAATTCGACAGATTTGGAATGTACGAACGATGGTTTTAATGAGGCGGGTAATGAAGTTTGGTTTACCGGTCAGAAAAAGAATACTCGTATGTCCCTTACTGCCGGTGCAATGATGCGAGTGGCATTGCCTTTGTATGTGTTTGCAGGTGCAGGGTATGGTTACAAAACGTTGGCGTGGGAAACTGTGGATGGGAATTGGGCAAAAAATAAAGAAAACTCATATAGTGGGTTGGAATTTGAAACAGGTCTCGTTTATCGTTATACGAATTATGCTGTATCTGCCGGTGTTCAGACGAATCAGTTTAAATTTTGGGAATTTAATATAGGTGTAGGTATTATGTTCTAATATGACGTTTAAGTATGAAATGGATGAAATGTTTGTATGCATGCTGTATATGGGTGTTAGCAGCATGTGGTAGTGATAAGGATCCGGTTACGTATCCTCCAGAAGTAACAACAGGTAATGTTGCTGATATATATCGTGAAGGTGCCACTTTGTATGGTAGCATACAGAATCAGGCAGATGCTGATATTCTAGAGTATGGAATCTTGTGTTCAGACCATCAAAGTATGGATGAACCGAAAATTCTTGTTTCAGAATCGGCTGATTATAATAATTTTAAGGTAACAATTCGCAATTTGAGTCCAGGGGAGACTTATTATTATTGTGCTTATGCTACCAGTGGCTATAGCGTGATGAAAGGTGAGGTAAAGACATTCAATACAACGGATAGTAACCCTCCGGTTTTTGATGGTGTGCGTTGTGAGCTTTCTTCTGAAAATGGTTTTACAGTGTCTGCACATATCGAAGATATTGGAGCGCATGAATTGTTGCTGTGCGGATTCTGTTATAAGGAAGCCGATGCTTCGGATACAGATCCTACCATTGCTGACAGAACGGTTTATGTGGAAGAATTGGGCGTTGATTATTCTTTTCCTGTAAAGGGCTTGGTTCCGAACACCACTTATCGGATACGTGCTTTTGCGGGTAATGCACGTGGCGTTGGGTATAGTGATGCCATAGAAGTGACGACAGATGTAGCAACAGTTCCTGGTCTCTCAGAAATAACAGTCGATGCACTTTCTGTTTCTGGAGTGGTGGTGAGTGCTAAGGTCTGGTTGCCGGAAGGAGAAGAGTTGTCGGAAGCTGGGTTCTGTTGGAGCTCGGAATCTTCTATGCCAACCATAGAGCATGCTCACTTGAATGTGTTGGAGCAAATGCAAGGTAATAAAATTAGTTGTCGGATAGAAGGATTGAAGCCTGAAACCGTTTTTTATGTTCGTCCTTATGCTATCAGCACAACAAATGAAATATGTTATGGTGAACCTTATAGAATCAAGACTGATGCTGTCATCGTTCCTGATGTGACTCCTGGTGATAGCTCTATAGACGATTTGCCGACAGTAGTTTTATAACATTAAAAAAGTAAGGAAATGAAATTGAAGAATATATTCATAGGCTCTTTGTGTTTGGGCTTGTTGGCATGTTCAGACGAAAAAACTTGTCCGGATAATGTAAATGTACAGGAACAGGAAGTCCGTGTGTTCGGAAATGTACTTAGTAATAGCCGTGTCAGCTTTGAACAGGATGGAAACGTGACACATGCATATTGGAATGATGGGGATAAAATTGGTATATATGCAGGTACACAGCAAAACTTAGGCTATTCGGTATTGAAAGATGGAATGACTGTAGAGTTCAAGCCTGAAGGGGAAGTATTGAAATGTGTGGATGGCACAACTGTTGTGGCTTATTATCCTTATGCAGAGACAGTGGAAGACATGATCGTACCTTTGCCTAATATGGCCAATTATGTATGGTCGGAAATGAAACCGTTTGTCTATGCTTCCAATGTGGTGGGAAATAGTCGTGTTTCTTTGAATTTTAAGCATCCATATGCTTATTTGAAAGTGACGTTTGGGAAAAAGAATTTGCCGGAATGGGCGGAAGAACCGATGCTGAATGCTGTTGAAATCGCAGTGAAAGGAAAGAAATTAGGAGTTGAAGAGGGGTACTTTAATTTGCGTAATTGTCAGCAGACTATGACTGTAACAACTCCTGTAGTGAAGGTGGATGCGGCGAACTTTGATTTGAATGTTTCAGATTTCTGTTGTTACATACCTGTTCTTCCACAAGAAGCAGGACAACCTATATCGTTTAAATTCATTCAGAAGAACGGAAGTGTTTCCGATGTGTTGTTTGCTTGTGAAAAGAAAGCATCGGCCGAAGGCTTGTTGGCTGGCTATGTATATGAGGTAGCGTTGAATGATGAAGAATTGCCAATGTCCCCCGAAAAGTTGAAGTCGAAACTTAATGCTATAGGTAAGGAATTTGTTGGTAACTTCAAAGCCGGCGAGTTTAATGAAGTCAAGAATACGGCACGTTATATCAAAGATACTTTCTGTAAGAAGAGTACTTCTACAAATTCCGTAACTACGTGGTATGAGGCTTGTTTGGAGGCCATTACCGAAAAGGTGGCAACAAGAGATACGACGGAACGATATCGATATGAAGGCTATTATTATATTGATATTAATGAATATTATTATCATTATAAGGACTTGACTCGTGTGTATGCTGCTTCTCAATTTGTCGGCCATTTTGCAGTAAAGAATAATGTATGGGTGAAGGAAGAAGGTGATTTTAACGATATGCAGTTTACGGCTCCTGATGAAGATGGAACTTTATGTACGTTGAAATTGACTACTGCCGGCGAAGCCAAGAAAGTATATATAGGAAATAATGAGACGGAAGATTGGTACAATTGGACGAGCGAACAAGAAGATTCCGTTTTGTATGAATATAGACCTACAGGTTACATTGATCCTGTTACAGGAGTAGAATTAATAGATACGATACCGGTAAGAACTATTACTATTTATAAATATGCAGAGGATGTTGATGTGAATACTTATCGGAATTATGTGTTTATTCCAGAAACGGTTACACTAGAATATACGAAAGGCGAAGAGCTGATTCTGAAGACGGTTATAAATACCAACCATGCGGCATTGAAATCGGATAGGTGGGACATGGCAGCTGAAGATCTCAGCATTGCGGCAAGCACTTATGTGAACGGATATGAATTTGTGATGAACAAGATGGCTTATGAAGCAGGGAAAAATATGGAGGTATCGTTCAAACTTAATAAAAACGGAGCGAACTTGTTGACATTGTCTGCTTATTCGGATATGACTCTAGTCGGTGATATTTATGAGGATGAGGATGCAGAATTTGAAAGCTGTCAGAATGTGACTTTGAATATGGACATCATTCATCAAGCACAATTAAAGTTTTCATGTGCGGATGTAATGGAATTGGATGAACACATGAATTTGGCGGAGGACAATGATACCGATGAAACAATCTTCAAGGAACAATTGGCTGAAATGAATAAGTTGATTAGTGGTGGATTGTATTTGGATGGTCAGGCTACTCGTCAGGCATGGGTGACATTGGAACCCTTTTTAAAGGAGTCGTATTATGGAAATTATTGGACTTGGGATCCGGTGATGAATTTTTCAGATGGTTCTAATTATAGTACATTCTCTGTTTTCTTCAATGAGGATGATTTCATGAGTCTGATAAATATAGCATGGGATGTAGTGGATGACTTTGCTAATTTGGCGCATCAATTCGATCATGAAATTGAATTTTAGTGGATTTGCCGTTGTATGGATTGTGTTAATACTTTGGGGAACTATAAGTACTTCAAGGGTTATGGCTCAAGTAGATACAACGGCATATTCTTTGAACTTGGATACGGTAACAGTTTTATCAAAGCGTTATACCTCCAACTTGAAAGGAAACGCTAATGTGACTGTACGGTGGGATATGGGGATGTTGCATGATTTGCCTAAAATATTGGGTAATGCCGATCCTATTCATTATGCCCAGATGCTTCCTGGTGTACAGACATGTTCGGAATATGATAGTGGATTATATATACAGGGATGTGACAATGCTCATAATTTAGTTTCCATTGAACATGTTCCGATTTACAATGCATCTCATCTGTTGGGCTTTTTTTCTGTTTTTAATGCAACTCACTTTCCGCAGATGCATTTCTCAAAAACAGTTCAGAATTCATCTGTTTCCAATCATTTGGGAGGAGTTGTGAGTATGCAGTTACCTGATTCTCTCCTTCAAAAGTCGAGTGGTGAATATGCCATAGGGCCTATGTCTTCTCAAGGGACTCTACGTGTTCCTATTAGTAAAAACTCTTCGTTGTTTGTTTCATCAAGAGTTGCTTATTTGAATTTGCTTTATGGAAAATGGTTAGAGGTTGACGGAAATCAAATGAAGTATGATTTTTCAGATTATAATGTAACCTACTTATATGTTCCGGATAAGAATAACAAGATAAAGGCAGATTTTTATATGGGCTATGATAATGCTTCTTTTCATGAAGGTTCCTATCATGCGAGAAATAAATTGAAATGGCATAATGAAAAGTTGTCTTTGTCTTGGAATCATAAGTGGCAAGAAGGTGTGGATCTTGATCAAACGTTGTATTATACAAGTTATCGTAATTGTTATGATTTGGGGCAGGCTGGTTTGAATTTTATTTTGCCGTCTTCAATAACTGATTTTGCCTATAAAGGCATCTTTAGGCATCATCAATGGCAATTAGGGACGGATGTTATTCATCACCGCATTCAACCTCAGAATCCCCAAGTGAATGGTAGCTATCATTCTGTCGTTTCACCTCGGTTGGAACAGCATGTTTGGGAAACTGCTTTGTTTGCTGATTATGCTAGAAGATTTTCAGATGAATGGTCAATGGAAATGGGACTCCGGTTTACTTATTTTTGTGGGAAAGATGCTAGATATACTTCTTGGGATCCGATGTTGACTTTTGCATATTCTAGTTATGGCTTGGGAAATCTGAGCTTAAATTTTAGAATGCAACATCAATATCTTTTTCAAACAGGTTTTTCAAGTATGGGATTACCTACCGAATTTTGGTTTTCAGCAGGAAGGGAATATAGGCCGCAGTCTTCTCGTGGCATATCTTTAGCTTATGACATACCTTTGTTTCAGAATGCTTATAAATTGTATGTTGAGGGATATTATAAAAGATTATATAATCAAGTAGAATATAAAGGGACAATCTTTGATTTCGTGAATTCGGTTTATAGCCTTGATGATTCGTTGTTAAAAGGGAATGGAGTAAATTATGGTATTAATGTAATGTTAAATAAACAAACAGGTAATCTTACAGGATGGATTAGTTATACTTGGGGACGTTCTTTTCGACGATTTAGTGAAGAAACGAAGTATCCCAAACGTTATCCCTCTAATCATGAACGTATTCATGAATTGAACGCGATGGCTACTTACCGAATATGTCCAAATTGGTCGATAGGTACTACTGTTATATTTGCATCGGGGACTCCTTTTACATCTCCCAAATATTTTTATTGGTTTGCTAATCACATTATGGCGGAATATGGTGAACACAATGCGTCTCGTCTGAATCCGTATTTTCGTATGGATTTGTCTGTGAATTATAATTTGATAAAGAAAGGAAAGAGGGAATTGGGGGTGAATGTATCATTGTATAATGTAACTTCACATTCGAATGAATTGTATCATCGTTTCAGTTTCAATGACAAAGAAAATACATATATGTATAAACCTGTTCGTTTTATTTTTAATATGCTTCCTTCTTTTAGTATATATCATAAATTTTAGAGTATGAAGTATTGGTCTTATATATGGATTATATCATGTCTTTTGATTGTTGCTTGTGAAGAAAATTACGAATACCAGCAAAAGAAAATGCTTGTTGTAGAGGGGTGGATAGATGCAGGTGGCTATCCTGTTGTAATGGTAACGACTTCTGTAGCCGTTTCTGGAGAAAAGCAGCAATTGGATGAAATGGATGAATATTTACTTCGGTGGGCTAAAGTGACATTAAGCGACGGAGAAGACTTTGTGGTTTTGACAGGAAAGGTCGATACATGTTATTCTATTCCTTATATCTTTACGACAGGAAAAATGAAAGGGATTCCTGGAAAGACATATCAATTGACGGTTAGTTATGACGATTTTTATGCAGAAGCTGAAACGACAATACCTTATCCTGCTTCAATAGATTCTTTTTCGGTCACGCCTATAGAGGGTGATAGTCTTTTTCAATTGAATGCTTTTTTTGAAGACTCTGTGAGTGAAGAGGATTATTATAAGTTTTTTGTTTGTGTTAAAGGAAGGGATAATGTCTTGTTACCCTCATTTTTGGGAACTATGAATGATGATGTTTTAGATAAAAGTGTGAAAGCAACCATTTATCAGCCTACACGGCTTTTTAGTGGCGAATATTCTCCTTTTTTTAGAAAAAATGATTCCGTGTCTGTTAAAATTTCACGAATGGATGCTAATGCTTATCAATTTTGGAAAGCATACGATGAACTACAATCCTTTTCTGGAGTGATGTTTTTCCCAGTCTTGCATAGTCTTCCGTCAAACGTGAAAGGTGGTATTGGGTATTGGTTCGGATATGGTTCGACTATCTATAATTTAGATTTAAGTTCTTTAAATCCAAATCTTTAATGGTCGATTTGGGCTATAACTTCTATGCCCCGAAATCTCCTCTCAAAGTACGCTTGATGCGCCGGATGGCTTTTGCCCAGAAGGAATTGGTGCGAGCATAGTATCGTACGTATGCTTGTCGGGCTTTCAAGTCCTCCTCAATGGGCATAATGGGTACAACAGGCAACCTGTCCATGTATAAGGTTGAGGCATAAAGTCCGCCACCTCCACAATTGGTACCACTACCATCGAAACCTTCGTTCTGCACGAGTGAACGGCCTACGTTGAGCGATAGGATGTCTTTCAGAAACAGGCTTGCGTTCCATCGGATGGCCCACGAGTTGTTCTTGCCCTCAATCTGTCGACGGAGCATACGGGTGTAACCATATTTCCCGTCGAAATCGAAGGTGTAGGTGAGCTTTCTTGCTTCCAGTTCTTGTAGCAATGCCTTACCGTTTGGGTTGAAGTGTTTCCAGGCTCTATCCCATGTGCCCCATCCCCAACTTCCTGTCCATTTGATGAGGAAAGTATCGGGAAGAGTGGGGTCTTGGGTGAAGTCGCAGGCTTGAATGTGTCCCACTTTCGGCTCGTCTTTATAAGCCTCCAAAGCATCGTTCATAAATTGGAGGAAGTGTGGAGCTACCACTAGGTCGTCTTCCAGTACAATCACTTTGCCGTAATGGTTTACTTGGGTACTGACTCCATCGATGATGCTTCTTGCCAATCCCCAGTTCTCGTTTCTTTCGATGATGGTGATGTTCTTGAATCCGTTGACCGTATGAATGTATTTACGCACTTCATTTACGGTTTCTTTTTGGGTGTCATCCTTGGCTTCATCGGAATAGATGAAGAGTTCGCTCTCGGATGCAAGCGGATTTTTCAACAAGGCTTCCACGCATCGTTGTGTGTGTGTGAGGCGGTTATATACGAATAGGAGGATAGGACTAAGCATGATGGTTGATGTTTGATAAATGAATAAGGGATGTTGCAAAGGCTTCCCAGTTGTTCTCTTCTAGAAATTTTTGGTAATTCTCTAATGAAACAGGAGTGCCCTTTGTTTTGTTTACAATGGGATATATGTCACAGAACTCCTTGAATGTATGAACATGGAGGAGCGGCTCGTGTGAATAATCCTTGAACGAACCGGTATGAGGGCCAATGATTTTGGCTCCGAAGGAAAGTGAGTCCATCAATATGCCGGAACTTAGGATGGAACGACTGAAATAAGGCATCAGGACGAAGTGTGACCGATTGATGTATTCAGCCAATTTTTCGAAGGATGCCCTTTCGTGAATCAAAGTGACATTTGCGGGTAATGTTCGGGTCAATTCGTCGTATAGTTCGGTCGATGCACATTTGCCTATGATGCAGACGTTCAGCTTTTCTTCAGGATGCTTGCATAGGAAATCGATGAATTCGGTTACTCCCTTGTATTTGGCAATGGCTCCCCAAATCAAGATATCGTATATCTTTTCGGGTGAGTGTTGCTTGGAGTAATCCAATCTGTTCTTGGTGGGATGGTGCAGGAAATGAACCTTATGGATGGCATAGGGATGTTTTTCCCGGATTAGTTCAATTCCATCTTTGGCATGGGTGATAATCAAATCGGCGTTTTTAGCGATAAGCTTTGCAAGGAATCGCTTGAGAATCCCATATCGTTGAACATGCGGTTGTTTGTTGTGCAATATCCAGATGATTTTTCGTCCACTCAGTTTGATAATGGTAAAAAAGACGATGGCTATGAAGGATTGCAGTAAACCGTACTTGAAATCGGGGATACTTTCAAACCAGTTGAAGATGAAGGCGTTTCCCCAATGCTTGGGAGGGAGGATACTTAGCAAGGGGTTTTTGTGTGCCGGATTTACAACCTTTATTCCTTCTTGTCGGTTCAGCGCATCTATGAAGTCTTGGATATAGGGATTTCCTTTGACCTTCAAGTTGGGGAATACGGTGAATGTGTACATAGGCTTGTCATTAAAGGGTTAATATTTGGAGCTCGCAAGAACCTAATTGGGCGGCGATTTCAGAAAACGAGCTATAGAAGGAACCTAATATCTTGTGTGTGCGGGACAAGGCATATAAATCCACGACGGCATCTTGAATACCTTCTGTCGTATTTCGGGTTGCTGCCCCCTTAGAGGTGATGATTCGCGAACCAAATTTCTTTATGAGTATCGCTTTTTCCGTTTCCGAATCAGTGGCAAGATAAAAGTTTGTCAGTGGCTCCTTTTCTATCTCTTTTTCCATGGCGACAATGAAAAGCTCAATCGGACTTTTCCGGATAGCGACGTTATGGTCTCCTCTACGGATATGTATGCCAATTGTGTGCATCGTATAGACGGAACAAATGTTTTCTATCTTATCTTGAATCGGCTCTATGGGGATAAACAAATCCTTCAAACTCTTGGTAGGTGGATAGAATTGGTTGTAACTTGCCAAATAAACAGAGTTGTGATTTCTTTTCCATTGTTGATAATCTAATTCTCCTTCTTTGGTTTTGTTCTCATAGAGACGGGCATCAAAGCATAGCTTCTGATAAAGCTTGGGTATATAGAGGTTCTTCCTTCGTGGACGGTCGTAAAGTACCTTGTTCCAGAAGTTAGCTTCTTTCAGTGTTACATGAGGTAAAGGTATTGGATGGAAGAGATGCTCGAAGCGGCAATTCAAACCTTGGTCCTTGAACCAATAGATTTGTAAAGCATCGTTCTCGCACAATGAAATGGCCGAATGGATGCTACGCATACGGTTGGCAAGACCGCCAACAGGGATGAATGTCATCATAAGCAATCTGTTTTTTTCTTGAGAATAAAGTTTATGCTTTCCTTGAATGTAACCGAACCGCTCAGCCACATGATGAGTATATAAAGCGATGCTGCCATCCCGATTTTAGCCATAAATCGTACATAAATATCTGTACAATAGGAGGTGCAAACTTGGGTAATTAACATAACTACTACGGCAATGGACAAGTATGGAAACAAATCCTTGACAAAATTTAAAAAGGAATATCTAATTTGCTCTCGTACAAAATGATGCCAAACCAACAACCATGCAATATTAATAGTGATATAAGCCATCAACATTCTATAAATGCCATAAGGGTGTAAAGCAAGAACTATGCTTAACTGTACCATTACCAAAGCAATGGTGTTCCACATATAGATATTGGACTTTCCCTTGCTGATGAGTAGATTGCTGCATAGGTTGATGATAGGAATGAAGGCTCCACTGATACAAAGCATTTGTAGCATCTTGGCGCTTTCGGCCCATTTGTCGGTGATAGTTATGGTTATCAGTTCCGGTGCAGTTAAGGATAATCCCAACATGGCAGGAAAGGATATGAAGCAAGTAAAGCGCATCATTCGGCGGAATACATGTAATTGCCGTTCTCTTTCGTTGGCTACTTGTGCCAAAACGGGTTGTGCTACACTGCTGACCATGCCATTGATGAAGGAATGTCCCATATAGTTCCATTTGTTGGCTTGGTTGTAGTTCCCGGCATCGGGTATGGTATAGAGCTTTCCTAAAATGATGGAGAATATATTGTTGTGAATGTGATTGAAAATGTTCGTAATGAGTAGCTTACTACTGAATGCGAACATGGATTTCAATGGAGTGAAGTTGAAGCGGAATGTAGGTCTCCATGGTGAAAAGTACCAATAACAACATGTCGTGGTGGCTATATAAACTAAACTCTGCGTAGCTATCCCCCAATAGGAAAAACCAAGATAAGCCAAGGTGATTCCAGTTGTTCCCGACAAAAGCAGACCGATGACTGATGCCATAGCTCTTTGCTTGACCATCAGCGAACGGAACAAATAAGCACTATGTGCGATTCCTGTACTCGAGATGAGGAATCCAAGAAAAGAATAGCGGGCTAATGGAGTAAGTTCCGGTGTCTTGAAAAAGAAGGCAATGAGCGGGGCGCAGGTAAATAAAATCAAGTATAGACTTAATCCGGTCAAGGAACTGAACCAAAAAACGGCATTGTAATCTTCATGCTTGATTTCCTTGCGGTTGGCCAATGCTGCGGTGAATCCGCTTTCTTGTAAAGCGGTAGCAATCAAAGAGAAGATACTGAGTACACCTACCATCCCATAATCTTCTTGGGAAAGTAAGCGAGCTAAAAAAATACCAAAAAAGAGGTTGAGCAACTGTTGGATACCGTTGCTCAAACCTCCCCAAAAGAGTCCTTTAGCTGTTTTATCTTTTAAAGATTGCTCTGTCATTTCACTTCGCTACCCGGAGCTACTTCCTTCAACAAAGAAGTAACAGCCAATGTACCGTCATAATTTTCAGCGCTCAAAATCATACCTTCGCTCACCAAACCGTTCTTGAATTGG
>JAEIGA010012214.1_pt1 | contig 13030 bp, 15 predicted proteins | sample 9270691 | NCBI WGS metagenome assembly JAEIGA01 (sample SAMN17057246, study PRJNA624740) | gut metagenome | biome: biome; isolation source: fecal sample | host: Bos grunniens | place: China: Xizang | collected 2019 | reverse complement strand
TTGCGGCCGCTGAGGCGGGAGATTTCACCGATGAGGTGTTGGAAGAGGTCTCCTTCGTAGTTGCTCTTGTTGCCGTTGATGGCCATGACCAAACGTTCCAGACCCATACCGGTGTCCACGTGTTTCTTGGGCAGGGGTTCGAGGGAGCCGTTGGCTTTGCGGTTGAATTGGATGAACACGAGGTTCCAGATTTCAATCACGAGGTGGTGGCCTTTGTTCACGAGTTCCACGCCGGGGAGGGCTGCGCGTTCTTCTTCGCTACGCAAGTCGATGTGGATTTCGCTGCAAGGGCCGCAGGGGCCGGTTTCTCCCATTTCCCAGAAGTTGTCTTTCTTGTTGCCGAGGATGATGCGTTCTTCCGGCAAGTGTTGGAGCCAGTAAGTGCGGGCTTCGTTGTCCAATTCCACACCTTCTTCGGGGTTGCCTTCGAAGATGGTGGCATACAGACGGTTGGGATCCAATTTGTAGACCTCGGTCAACAATTCCCAAGCCCAGTCGATGGCTTCTTTCTTGAAGTAATCTCCAAAACTCCAGTTCCCCAGCATTTCAAACATGGTGTGGTGGTAGGTGTCGTGTCCTACTTCTTCCAAGTCGTTGTGTTTACCACTGACCCGCAAACATTTTTGGGAGTCGGCAACACGGGGGTAGCGGATCTCACTGTTACCCAAGAACCAATCCTTGAACTGGTTCATACCGGCGTTGGTGAACATCAGGGTCGGGTCCCCTTTCACAACCATCGGTGCAGAGGGTACGATTTGGTGGCCTTTGGAGGCGAAAAACTCTAAAAATTTGGATCTTATCTCTTTTGAAGTCATCATAAAGCAGTCGTTTTCTAATTAATCGACCACAAAGATAGTTTTTTTATCAAAAATACATATATTTGCGCGCTAATACCGTTATAAAAAGGATGAAAAATTCAACCAAAATTCGTTACAAACTGAACAGAGAGACACTGACTTACGAGGTCGTGGAGGTTTCTCGGCGGGAACGTCGTTTCCGTCAGGTCCTGCTCTTTGTCCTGAGCTTTGTGGCCTTTGGTGGATATTACTACCTGTACTCCCAAGTGCTGGGATGGAAAACCCCGAAACAGGTGTTGGTGGAACGTCGGGCCGCCGAATGGCAGTCCAAGTTGGACGAACTGACGGTTTCATTGGAGAAGAACTATCAGATCCTGAATGAGTTGGAACGTCGTGACAACAAGATCTATCGACCGGTTTTTGGAATGGATGAAATTGCGGAAGAAGTGCGCAATGCTGGGATTGGTGGGGTGGACCGGTATGGTTACCTCGAAGTCATGGACCCGAACGGCCGCTTGTTGGCTTATGTGGAAAGTTTTGATATCCTGAGCAAGAAGGCCTACATCCAGTCGCATTCGTACGACGATGTGTTCCCGTTGGCTCAAACCGCTGACCAAATGTCGTTGTGCATGCCGACCATTTGTCCGGTATCGCCCGATCAGGTCCGTTTGACCTCTTCCTACGGGTACCGTAAAGACCCGAAGGATGGAAAGACCCGTTTCCACGAAGGCTTGGACCTCGCAGGGAAAGTGGGTCTCTCGGTGTATGTCTCCGGCAATGCGACCGTGGTGGATGTGGGATTTGATTTCTTTGGCTACGGCCATTTTGTGCTGGTGGACCATGGTTTTGGTTACAAGTCCCGATATGCACACTTGAGCAAGGTCTATGTTTCGGAAGGCCAGTCCCTCAAACGGGGAGATCAACTCGGAGAAATGGGAAATTCCGGCAAATCGACCGGCCCCCACTTGCACTACGAAATTATGTACAAAAACCGTCCGGTCAATCCGTATAAATTCTTTGATTTTGAACTTCCGGCGGAAGATTATCACTTGATTGTCCGCAGTTTGGGATCGGGGGACCGCGTATGAAGCTATTCCAATTCGACGGAGACGAACTTTGGGTCAACAAAGACGAACCGTTTGTGAAACGGTGGGGCAAATTTTTGCTTCGGCTGTTGTTGTGGAGTTTGTTGTTATCCCTGTTGTATTACATCATTTTTGCGTTGTTCTTTACGACCGACGCCCAACGCCAGTTGCGTCGGGAGAGCAAGGCCATTGAGGCGATGTACGAAGAACTGGCGGAAAGCAGTCATCAGTTGGACTTGGTTGTCAAGGGTTTGCAGGAGAAGGACCAGGAGTTGTACCGCAAGATTTTTGATGCCGATCCGCCGAGTTTTGATGGATACAGCCACGAAGGCGAGCTGGTGTATGATCCGGATTCAGCCATGGCCGCCGGTCTGGTCAAGACCACGGCACAACGCCTGCGTGAAATGGAGTTGCGGGCAGAGGTAGCGCAACAGGCCATTCGTCGCCTCGACTCTACCGTGAAGGCCGGGACGTATTCCATCCATGAGATTCCTTCGTTGATTCCGGTCGCGGATTTTATTGTGCAACAGACCGGGGCAACTGTGGGTCGTCGGATTCAGCCTTTTTACAAATCCCTGGTGGAACATACTGGACTTGACTTAATTACCGGTGTGGGTACCGAAGTGTTTGCGACCGCAGACGGTGTGGTCACTGCCGTGATCAAGTCCGAAAAAGGACGGGGGAATTTCATCCGCCTGGAACACAAACACGGGTACGAAACCACGTACTCCCACCTGGCTTCCATTGCGGTCCGGAAAGGACAGAAGGTGGAACGCGGTCAGGTTATCGGTCGCGTCGGTTCAACGGGCATGGCCTTTGCTCCGCACCTGCACTACGAAGTGTTGTTGAACGGAGAATACGTGGACCCCATCAATTATTTCTTTGTGGAACTCTCGCCCGACGAGTACCGGGACATGCTCCGCATTGCCACAAATACCGGTCAGTCCATGGATTGATGTTGAAAACAAAATAAAGCCACATGAACGAAACCAAACTTTACTACACCATCGGAGAGGTCGCCCAACATTTGGGTGAGAACGTCTCGTTGGTCCGTTATTGGTCGGATCAGTTTTCCAACGTGCTGCGACCGGCCCGGAACAACAAGGGCAACCGTTTGTTTTCTCCGGAAGACCTGCGTCGCCTGGAGTTGATCCACTACCTGGTCAAGGACCAAGGCATGACCTTGGAGGGAGCCAAACAGCAGATGAAGGCAAATCCGGAAGGGGTGAACCGTCGTGAAGACGTGGTGCGTTCGTTGGAACGGATTCGTGATGAACTCAAAGTCATTGCAGCCGGATTGAGTGAGATAAAATCAAATGCATAACAAAATGAAAGCAAAAGAAGTAGCCGCCATTTTGGAGGAATTTGCTCCCTGTTCCTTCCAGGAATCTTGGGACAATGCGGGTTTCTGCATCGGAAGTCCGGAGCAGGAGGTGACCGGCGTCTTGTTGGGTTTGGATTGCACCGAGTCCTTGCTGGACGAAGCCGTGGCTTGTGGAGCCAACCTCATCATCACCCACCATCCGATGATTTTTCAAGGTTTGAAGAAGATTCATCCCGATGACAACGTAGGGCGTCTGGTGTACAAGGCCATTCAGCACAACTTGGTCGTGTATTCGGCCCACACGAATGCCGACAAAGTGTTCGGGGGCGTCAGCGACTGGATGATGGACCGTTTGGGCTTGACCGACTGTCAGATCCTGGATCCGGAGGTTGGTGTGCAAGATGCGTCGGGCCGTCCGGTGGGCCTGGGAATGGTCGGCAATTGGGCCGAACCCGTGGCTCCGGAGGCTTTCCTGGAACGGGTGAAGACGGCTTTCGGAACTCCTTGTCTGCGGGCCTCTGCACCGTTGAGCCGTCCCATCCGTCGGGTGGCGGTCTGCGGGGGTAGTGGAACCTCGTTGTTGGCCGCAGCACGTCGGGCCGGAGCCGATGCCTTTTTGTGTGGCGATGTCTCTTACCATCATTTTTTTACGGACGAACAGCTCTGGCTGGTGGATGTGGGACATTTTGAGAGTGAAATTGGCATAGTTGATCGCTTCTTTACCATTCTTCAAGAAAAAATTTATAACTTTGCGGTTCGCAAAACTGCGAAGACTAATAACCCGGTATATTACTACTAATCCAATATGGCAACTACAAAAGTTAAAAAATCTGCGTTGGTAACGCCTCCCATCGACAATCGGGAAACTTTCGTGTCTTTGTCCAAGAACTTGGCAGATACGGATATGAGTATGGAGGTAAAGCTGCATACCCTTTACAAAATCCAAGAAATCGATACCAAAATCGACCGCATCCACTTGCTCCGCGGTGAATTGCCGGAAGAAGTAAGCGATTTGGAAGATAAAATTGAAGGTTTGAAAACCCGTTTGGCAAAATTCCAAGCGGAAGTAAAGGATACTGAAAAAGCCATTGCGCAACGCAAACTCGACATCGAAGCTGCCCAAGCAGCCATCGAAAAGTACGAAGAGCAACGTGCAAACGTACGCAACAACCGCGAGTACGATTCATTGACCAAAGAAATTGAATTCCAAGATTTGGAAAAACAATTGGCCAACAAACGCATCGGTGAAAGCAATGCCTTCCTCGTAGAGAAAAAAGCGGAAGTGGAAAAGACCAAACAAGAAATTGAAGGTCGCGAAGCAGATTTGAAATTGAAACAAGAAGAGTTGGTTTCTATCATCGACGAAACTTCCAAAGAAGAAGAACAATTGTTGAAAGAACGCCAGGCTTTGTCTGAAACCTTGGACGCTCGTATGATGGTTGCTTACGACAAGGTACGTTCCAATGCCCGTAACCGTCTGGCCGTGGTAACCGTGAAGCGTGATGCTTGTGGTGGTTGCTTCAACAAGATCCCGCCGCAACGCCAATTGGACATTGCTCTGAGCAAGAAAATCATTGTTTGCGAATACTGCGGACGGATTTTGGTGAGCTCAGAATTTGAAAAATAGTTCGGGGAGAAGATTTTCTTTCTGATCGTCTAAAACTCCATCCGCATCCCGGCTTTGGTCGAGAGCGGATGTTGTTATTTTTCGTCAAGGAATAGAAGAGAATAACGATGGCTACAACATACAAATCCTCACGCCGCAAGATGGATGCGCAAGAGCGGGAACAATCCCAACGCAGGGATGCGCTCAACAGCATCAGCTACGATTTGGGAATGACGCCTCCGCAAGCAATCGAAGTGGAAGAGGCTGTCTTGGGTGCGCTGTTGTTGGAACCGCACGTGGTGCCGGAGGTCCTGGACCAGCTGGTGCCCGAGTGTTTCTACAAGGAAGCGAACCGGAAGATCTTCCAGGCCATCCATTCCTTGGCTGCTGCCCGCAACCCCATTGACATTTATACGGTTGCGGAAGAATTGAAGAAGAAACAGGATCTGGAGGCGGTGGGAGGTCCGCTCTATCTGACCGAACTCAGCGCCCGTATCGGGGCTGCGGCCCACGTGGATTACCACGTCAAGATTCTGTTGCAGAAATACATCCAGCGGGAGACGATTACCATCTCCAGCGAGGCCCAACGCATGGCGTTTGATGACAATGTGCCGGTGGATGACTTGTTGGACGGAACCCAGCAGAAGTTCTTCACCTTGGCCGAGCGCAACATGAAGCGGGAGACCCAACCCATCATGGACGTCATTACGGTGGCTTTGAGTGAGTTGGAAGAAAACCAAAGCCGTACGGACGGTTTGAGCGGTGTCTCCTCCGGATTTACGGGCATTGACCGCATCACCCTGGGTTGGCAGAAATCAGATTTGATCATTTTGGCGGCTCGTCCTGCGGTGGGTAAGACCTCGTTCGTGTTGACGATGGCCCGTAACATGGCTGTAAACAACAATACGCCGGTTGCAGTTTTCTCGTTGGAAATGTCCTCTGTGCAGTTGGTGAAACGTTTGATGGTTTCGGAAACCGGTCTTTCTTCGGACAAGATTCGTGGGGGTACAAAACTGGCACCCTACGAATGGGTACAGATTCAGGAACGGCTGAAAGGCTTGTCCCGGGCACCTCTGTACATCGACGATACCCCGTCGCTGTCCATTTACGAGTTCCGTTCCAAGGCCCGTCGCCTGGTGCGCAATGCGGATGTGAAGCTCATCATCATCGACTACTTGCAGTTGATGACCGGACCGCCGGAATTGCGGGGTATGCGCGAACAGGAAGTTTCCAACATCTCCCGTTCGTTGAAATCCATCGCGAAAGAGTTGAACATTCCGATCATTGCCTTGTCTCAGTTGAGCCGCGCCGTTGAGACCCGTGGAGGTAGCAAGCGTCCTCAGTTGAGTGACTTGCGGGAGTCGGGAGCCATTGAGCAGGATGCCGATATCGTAATGTTCATCCACCGTCCGGATTATTACCAGACGGCAGACGAAGAGGTGGAACCTGGCTATACCGAGTTGATCATTGCCAAGCACCGGAACGGTTCGACCGCTGATGTGAAGATGAAGTTCCGGGCGAACGAGGCGCGTTTTGTGGATTACGACGAAGTGGAAAGTACCCAATTTGAGGGAGGTCACCGTCATTTGGAATCGAGTATGAATACCGGTAAACCGAAGGACAGCATGGCCCCCAATGTGGGTTTTGATGATGATATGAATGTATAACGATGGGAAAAGTATTGGTAGAACATAGAGGAAAGGTGATTGAGGTATTGCCTCATCAAGTGTCTGTGGAAATCTTGCAACAGTCGGCTTGCGCCACTTGTCACGCGAAGTCGGCTTGCATGGCTTCGGATCAGGAGGTAAAGGTCGTGCAGGTGGAACCGGAATTTGGGGTGACCTACGATATCGGAGAAGAGGTGAAAGTGCTTTTGTCTCAGATTTTGGGATTCAAGGCCGTGGTTTTCTCTTACCTCATACCCTTGGCCATTCTGATGATTTTGTTGTTGGCGTTGCCTCCGGTCTTGCACAGCGACTTGTGGGTCGGTCTGGCTTGTATTGGTGGAATCGCTTTGTATTATTTGGTGCTTTGGATGTTCAAAAACCGTCTGAAGAAAGAATTTGTATTTACTATTGAAAAAATAAGACTATGAGCAGTACCATTCTGATTACGATTGCCTGTTTGAGTGCGCTCGGTCTGCTGTTGGCAGCCGTGCTGTACATCGTTGCTCAAAAATTCAAGGTCGAAGAGGATCCCCGCATCGATGATGTGGAAGCCTTGTTGCCGGGAGCCAACTGCGGTGGTTGCGGATCGGCTGGTTGCCGAGCCTTCGCCGAACGTTGTGTGAAAGCCGAAACCTTGGAAGGCTATTTCTGTCCGGTAGGAGGAAATCCCGTGATGAAGCAGGTCGCAGCCCGTTTGGGCAAAGAGATTGCGGAGGCTGCCCCGCGTGTAGCGGTGGTGCGTTGTTCCGGCTCCTTGGACAACCGTCCGCGTACCAGCATTTACAACGGGGAGAAGTCCTGCAAGGTCATGGCTGGCCTGTACAGCGGCGACACAGGTTGCCGTTACGGTTGTTTGGGTCAAGGAGACTGTGCCGGTGCTTGTCCGTTTGACGCTATCGAGATGAATCCCCGCACGGGTCTTCCGGTGGTGAACGAAGAACGTTGTACCGCTTGTGGTAACTGTGTGGCGGCTTGCCCGAAAGGCGTGATTGAGTTGCGCAACAAAGGACCCAAGTCCCGTCGCCTCTTCGTTTCCTGCATCAACCAAGACAAGGGTGGCGTGGCACGCAAAGCTTGTTCAGCCGCTTGCATCGGTTGTATGAAGTGCGTGAAAGTGTGTCCTTTTGAAGCTGTAAAAGTAGAGAACAATGTAGCATACATCGATTTCAACAAATGCCGTTTGTGCCGTAAATGTGCAGAGGCATGTCCCACCGGTGCGATTGTGGAAGTGAACTTCCCGATTCGTCTGCCGAAGGAAGTTGAGGTTGAAAAACAAGCATAGTCCGTTATGAAAAAGACCTTTGCATTAGGAGGGGTGCATCCCCACGACCATAAAATCTCTGCCGGTTCCGCCATCGAGACGTTTCCGGTGCTGGACCGTGTTTACATTTCGATGTCCCAACACTTGGGGGCTCCGGCTGAACCGATTGTGGCCAAAGGCGATCGGGTGAAGGTAGGACAGTTGATTGCCAAACCCAGCGGCTTCATGTCTGCTTGCATCCACTCGTCGGTGTCGGGAACCGTAGCGTCCATTGAACCCTATGCCGACCTGGCCGGTAACCTGGTCAAGACCATCATCATTGATGTGGACGGTGACGAATGGGAAGAAGGAATTGACCGTACGGATACCGTTGTGCGTGAAATCACGGCGACCAAAGAAGAAATCCTCAAACGCATCGCTGACAGCGGTATTGTGGGGCTGGGGGGAGCTTCGTTCCCGACCCACATCAAATTGACCCCGCCTCCCGGTAAGAAGGCAGACTACCTGTTGATCAACGGGGCGGAGTGCGAACCTTATCTGACTTCCGACCACCGCATTATGTTGGAAATGCCGGAACAGATCCTCATCGGAGCGCGTTTGATGATGAAGGCCCTCGGTGTAACCCGTTGTTTGTTCGGCGTGGAAGAAAACAAACCTGATGCCATTGCAGCCCTGCGCCAGTTCAAGGCCTCGTATCCGGAGATTGAAGTGGTTTCCTTGAAGAAGAAATATCCGCAAGGCGGTGAAAAGCAATTGATCGATGCCCTGATCGGTCGCCGTGTTCCGGCGATGGGTCTGCCGATTGATGCGGGAGCCGTGGTGCAAAACTGTGGTACCGCTTTGGCTGTGTACGAAGCCGTTCAAAAGAACAAACCCTTGTTTGAAGGCGTTGTCACTGTGACCGGGGATTGTACTGAGCAACAACGCAACTTCCGTTTGCGCGTGGGTACCCCGCTGGACAAGATGTTGGAAGCAGTGGGTGGATTGCCGGACAAAGCCATGAAACTCATCAGCGGTGGTCCGATGATGGGTAAGGCGGTGGCCAACATCAAAGCCGCATCGGTGAAAAGCACGTCGGCTTTGCTGGTGCTGACCGAAGAACAAACCTTGCGCAAGCCGCAAACCCAATGCATCCGTTGTGGCAAATGTGTGCAAGTCTGCCCGATGGGTCTGGAACCTTATTTGTTGAACAAATTGGCAAAGGCTTCGCGGATGGAAGACCTGGAACGCGAGCGCGTTCAGGACTGCATCGAATGCGGTTGCTGTCTGTATACCTGTCCGGCTCAATTGCCGTTGTTGGACAACATTCGTGTCGGCAAGGCGCAAGTGATCAAAATCTTGCGTAGCCGTCCCAAAAAATAATCCGAACAAGAACCGTTGAAAAATCTGACTATGAGAAAATTATTAGTTTCGCCGGCTCCCCACATCCACAGTCCTGAGAATACGCGCAGGATCATGATCGATGTGTTGATTGCCTTGGCACCCTCGTTGTTGGTTTCCATTTATTTCTTTGGATTCTCAGCCATTCAACTCGTGTTGGTGGGTGCCGTGACCTGCGTCGGCGTCGAATACTTGATTCAAAAATACTTGCTGAAGACCGAAGTGACCATCCAGGATATGTCTGCTGCGGTAACCGGTGTGTTGTTGGCTTTGAACTTGCCTCCGAGCTCGCCCTGGTGGCTGATGCTGCTCGGTTCCATCGTTGCTATCGGTGTTGCCAAGATGACCTTCGGTGGGCTGGGACAAAATATTTTCAACCCAGCTTTGGTTGGACGGGTCTTCCTATTGATTTCATTCCCGGTCCTCATGACCGACTGGAACATTCCGGATTCCTGGTTCCGGGCAGGGGTGGACGCTTCGACCGGAGCGACCCCGCTGGCCTTGATTAAGGAAGGATTGGCGCAAGGTCATACGGTGGATCAAATCATGGCCTTGTACCCGGATTTGAGTTATTTTCAAATGCTCTTTGTCAAGGTGGGCGGTTCTGTAGGGGAAGTGTCTGCGTTGGCTTTGTTGCTGGGTTTGGTTTACTTGCTGGTGCGTCGCGTCATCCGTCCGCACATTCCGCTGACCATCCTGCTGACCATCGCGGTGTTCTCCGGTATCTTCTGGCTCATCGACCCGACCCAATACACCGACCCGTTGTTCAACATCCTGACCGGGGGTGTGCTTTTGGGATCCATCTTCATGGCAACCGACTACGTGACCTCTCCGATGACGGCTCGTGGTATGGTGATTTATGGGGTGGGTATCGGTCTCATCACCATGCTGATCCGGATGTTCGGTTCGTATCCCGAGGGGATATCGTTTGCAATCCTGATCATGAACTCTGTGGTTCCGTTGATCAACAAATACATCAAACCGGCAAGATTTGCCAAGGAGGTGAAGAATGGCTAAAGCATCTACTTTCCGGAACATGGTTGTTTGCCTGTTCCTGATCTGTTTCGTTTGTTCCGGTCTGTTGGCCGTGGTCAATGCTTTGACGGAAGCTCCCATTGCGGAAGCGAACGTGGCGAAGATCAATGCATCCATTGCCGCGGTGGTTCCGACCTTTGACAACGAACCCTCTTCGGAAGTATTCCAGGTGACCGTAGGGTCCGATGCTATTTCCGTGTATCCGGCAACCCTCGAAGGAGCCTTGGTGGGTTATGCCGTTGAGACCTTCTCCAACAAAGGTTTTGGGGGTCGTATCACTTTGATGGTCGGCTTCCAACCCGATGGGACAGTGTACAATACATCCGTGGTTTCCCATGCTGAAACCCCGGGTTTGGGCGACAAAATGGACGCCAGCAAGAGCAATTTTAGCGAACAGTTCAAGGGCATTCACCCGTCGACCTTCCGCCTTGCTGTGAAGAAAGACGGGGGCGACATCGACGCGATTACCGCTTCTACCATCACATCCCGTGCTTTTGCGGATGCGGTGAGCCGTGCCTACGAAGCCTTTTTATTGATTGAAAACGATAGCAAGGAGGAAATGTAATATGGGAAGACTCAAATTGATTACTCGGGGAATCATTCAGGAGAACCCGACCTTTGTGTTGGTCTTGGGTATGTGCCCGACGTTGGGAACCACGACATCTGCCATCAACGGGATGGGGATGGGTTTGGCTACTACGTTTGTCCTGATTTTGTCCAACATGGTTATTTCCCTGATTGCCGGTCTGATTCCGGCCAAAGTTCGCATCCCTTCTTACATCGTGGTGATTGCGACCTTGGTGACCATCCTGCAACTTTTGATGCAAGTGTTTGTGCCGTCGTTGTACGAAACCTTGGGCCTGTTCATCCCCTTGATCGTGGTGAACTGTATCGTCTTGGGTCGTGCAGAGGCCTTTGCCAACAAAAATGGAGTGCTTGACTCTGCTTGTGACGGTATTGGTAGTGGTTTGGGCTTTACCTTGGCGCTGACCTCCTTGGGATTGGTGCGTGAGATCTTGGGCAGTGGTTCGGCTTTTGGCTGGAAATTCATCGAAGGCGATGGTATCTTGGCCTTTGTTCTGGCTCCGGGTGCTTTCATTGCCTTGGGATACCTGATGGTGCTGTACAACAAATTTGTCAAATCCAAAATTCAGTAGTGCGTTATGGAATACATCATTTTGATTATATCGGCCGTATTTGTCAACAACGTCGTGCTCTCGCAATTCTTGGGCATCTGTCCGTTCCTGGGCGTGTCCAACAAAGTTAGTACCGCTATCGGTATGTCCGGCGCTGTGGCTTTTGTGATGGCAATCGCAACCTTGGTGACTTACCTGCTGCAACAGTTGCTCATCGCTTTGCACATTGAATTCATGCAGACCCTCGTCTTCATCCTGGTCATTGCGGCTTTGGTGCAGATGGTGGAGATTGTGTTGAAGAAGATCTCTCCGGCGCTTTACCAGGCGTTGGGTATTTTCCTGCCCTTGATCACGACCAACTGCTGTGTTCTCGGGGTAGCGATCATGGTGGTAACCAAAGAATTTACCTTTGGTGACCAAGTTCAAATGTTGAACCTGGCTCAATCTGTGGTTTATGCGACAGCTTGTGCGGTTGGTTTTGGTTTGGCCATGGTGATTTTTGCGGGTATCCGCGAACAATTGGAATTGTCAGAAGTGCCGAAGGCTTTCCGCGGTGTTCCGATTGCGCTTGTAACCGCCGGTATTTTGGCAATGGCCTTCATGGGCTTTAGTGGATTGGTATAGTATGCAACGATTGATTGAGATTGAAAAAATCCTGGCCGCGGGTCGGGTGCAGGAAGCTACCGAACAGGTGTTGGCCCTGCTGCAAAACGAACCAGAGAATGCCGGTGCGTGGTATTTGTTGGGCGGAATTTACCGTCGCGAACAACTTTGGGGCGAGGCAATCAATGCCTACAATCGTGCAAAAATGATTGAACCCGAAGGACCTGCCGCAGCAGCCATCGAGTCCATTTACGACATCATTCGTTTTGTGAACAAGGATTTGATGAATCCGTAGCCTATTCGCTGACGGGGCGGCCACCGAGGGTGGACCACAGGACAATGCCGATGCTCACCGAGACGTTGAGGGAGTGTTTGGTTCCGTACTGGGGAATTTCCAAGGCCATGTCGCTTTCGTCTGCAACCGCTTGTTGAACGCCTTTGACTTCATTTCCGAAGACGAAGGCGTATTTCTTTTGCGGGTCGTTCACGAAGTCCTGCAACATCGTAGAATGCGCAGTCTGTTCCACGCAGACGATGGTATAGCCTTCTTCTTTCAGCCGGCGTACGAGGGTCAGTGTGTCCTCGGCATGTTCCCAGGGAACGGTGAACTCGGCACCCAGGGCTGATTTGTGGATTTCAGCCGATGGCGGAGTAGCGCAAATGCCACAGAGATAGATTCTTTCGACGCGGAATGCATCGGATGTCCGGAAGGCCGAACCGATGTTGTGCTGGCTGCGGATGTTGTCCAGAACCAGAACGGCATTTTGCTTTGTAGCAGCCTGATAATCGGAGGGAGAGAGGCGGTTGAGTTCGCAGTTTAAAGTTTTTCGAAACATAATTGCAAATCTATGGGCTTTTGCCTATTTTTGCACAAAGGTATGAATTTATCAACACTATGAAACAAGATTTAAAAATAGCAGAACTGATTAAGCAAGAAGAGAACAGACAAAAACACGGTATTGAACTGATCGCTTCTGAAAACTTCGTGTCGGACCAAGTATTGATGGCTTTGGGTTCCGTAATGACTAACAAATATGCGGAAGGTTACCCGGGCGCACGTTACTACGGTGGTTGCGAAGTGGTGGACCAAGCAGAGCAATTGGCTATCGACCGCATCTGCGAATTGTTCGGCGCTG
>JAEIGA010012213.1_pt1 | contig 13030 bp, 15 predicted proteins | sample 9270691 | NCBI WGS metagenome assembly JAEIGA01 (sample SAMN17057246, study PRJNA624740) | gut metagenome | biome: biome; isolation source: fecal sample | host: Bos grunniens | place: China: Xizang | collected 2019 | reverse complement strand
GTGGTAATCCTGAAGCATATAAAACTATTGCAAAAATTCTAGGAGAATATGATACTGTAGAAAAAGATGAAGCACTAAGTAAATTAGATGAATTATTGGAGGCACAAAGAAATGCTTACATGGACAAATAAGCAAAAAGAGTATGGTTTAAATGCAAATCATAGATGGAATATAAAAATAGGTGCTGTTCGTAGTGGTAAAACATTCCAAGATAAAGAAGATATAATACCAAGAAGAATTAGAGAAAGAATTGGTAAAGATGGTTTAGTAGTTTTAATAGGTGTTACTAAATCAACGATTGAAAGAAATGTATTAAGACCAATGAGAGATAAATTTGGTAGTGATTTAGTAGGAAATATTAACAATGAAAACAAAGTTAAATTATTTGGAGAAGAATGTTATTGTTTAGGTGCTGAAAAAGTAAGTCAAGTATCAAAAATACAAGGTTCATCAATTAAATATCTATATGGTGATGAAGTTGTCAAATGGTCTAAAGAAGTATTTGATATGTTAAAATCAAGATTAGACCAAGAATATTCAATAGCAGATTTAACAGGAAACCCTGAACAATCAACACATTGGTTTAAAGAATTTTTAGAGAGTGAAGCAGATATATATTGCCAACATTACACATTATTTGATAATAACTTTTTACCAAAAGTGTTTGTAGATAATTTATGTAAAGAGTATGAAAATAGTGTTCTATACAATAGATATGTTTTAGGACAATGGTGTAATAGTGAAGGATTGATTTATACAAGATTTGCAAATAATCCAAGTAATTATATATGGACAAAGAAAAAAGAAAATGGTGATTATGATTTACCATATGGAATAACAACAATAGGAATAGACTATGGTGGCAATAAATCTGGACAAGCTTTTGTGTGTACTAGAATAAGCAATGATTATAAAAACATTATTGTATTAGGTAGTGAAAAACACATGGGAGATATAGACCCAGATGATTTAGAAAGATTACAAATTGAATTTGCCAAGAAAATGATGTATAAGTATAATTGTAATATAGATTATATGCTTCCTGACAATGAAGAGGTTGTTTTAATTAGAGGATTAAAAAGAAGAATACAAGAAATGGGGTGGTCAACTGTTGTAAGAGGTTGTGTAAAAGAACCTATAAATGATAGAATTGATTGTGGTAGAACTATGATTTCATATGACATATTATCCTATATACCAGAAGAAAACAAAACATTTGTGGAAGCTTTAGCAAGTGCATTATGGGATAGTAAAGCAAAAGAAGATACAAGATTAGATGATTTTACAACTGATATAGATACACTAGATGCATGGGAATATTCATGGTGTAGATATATAAAAACAATAAATGATATGATAAATAGAAGAAGATTAGAAGATTAAAGGAGAAGTGAAAATGTTTAAAAGTATAATACAATATATCTTAAATAATATTTTTAAGATTAATACACAAACAACAACAAAAGAAATAGATGATAATAGTAAATATGCAAAAATATATGAAGGCATAGATGATATTAACTTTACTAGTATTTTTGCAAATAAATTAGCAAATTATGTAGTTAGTGATAGTACATTGAATATAGAAGGAGATAATCAAAGAACTGAACTACTTAACATGGTGGGCAATAGTATGTGGAAACAAATGAAAAAGATTGTTGCAATGGCATTTGGTTATGGTGGTGTTGTAATAGTTCCATATGTTAAAGGTGGTAAAATATACAGGTCATTAGTGCCACAGAATAGAATGACAATAGATAGTATGGATGGGGAATTAATAACAGGTTCAACAATAGAAGCAGAAAGAAAAGTTATTAATAATAATTTAGGTAAAAAAATATATATAAGATGGACAAACTACAAAATAGAAAATAATAATTTAGTAATAACACAACAATATAGTGATGAAAAAGGAAACAAAATACCTGTTCCTGACTTTTGGAAAGATATTCAAGAGGTAAGAACAATAACAAATGTAGATAGAGTTGTATTTGGATATATAAAGTCACCAATTAATAATAGAAAACCTAGTGATAAATATGGTGTACCAATTACATATGGTTGTGATACAACAATACTTGAAATAAAAGAAACTATGAAACAAATAGTTAGAGAGTATGAATTAAAAGAAGTATTTGTTGGTGCAGATATTACAATGTTTGATGGTAAAAATGCTTTACCTGTAAATGGATTATTTAAAAAGGTTGATGCAGGACAAGATGATTTTTTTGAGGTATATGATCCACAATTCAGGGATTATTCAAATAGATTGCAAGAGCTTTATAAAAGATTAGAACATGAAATTGGAACAAGCAATGGTATATTAAGTGAATTTAATACACAAAATGCAACTGCAACTGAAATAAGAAGGTCAATGTATGATACATTCACAATATGTGATGATATGAGAAGCAACATTGAAAAAGGTTTAGAAGATTTCTTCTATGCTTGTAATGTATTAGCAAATGCATTTAATTTAAGTGCAAATGGTGAATATCATGTAAGCTTTGATTGGTCATATTCATTACTAGAAGATGTAGATAGTGAGTGGGAGCATTTAACATATGCTGAAAATAAAGGAATAGTTAAAAAGGTAGAATTAAGACAATGGATTTATCCAGATGAAACATTAGAAGAAAGTCAAAGAGTGATAGATGAAATAGAAGAGAATAATCCAACAATAGAGCAATTAATAGGAGGTAATGAATAATGTATATACAAGTAAAACCTCATAAAGTAATAATTGATAAAGATTATGAAATAAATGAAAAAGAAATAGATATAAGTAAATGTTATTTTGAATTTGATGAAGAAATAACAAATGATTATGTAAAAGAAGCATATTTCACATATGGAAATAATACATATAAACAAATAATATTAAATAATGAATGTGATATACCTGGAGAAATACTAGAAACAAAAGGTGAAGTAGAATTAGGGGTTGTATGTTATTTAGTAGAAAATGAAGAAGAAATAAAAAGATATAATCCTACACCTGATTATTTCAATACAATGTTAGGTAGTTTAAAAAATGCAAATAATAGTCAACCAATAACACCAACTGATAAAGAACAAATAGAGCAACAATTATTAAATATATCTAATCAAATGGATAATATAGATATAGAAGCAAGTAAAGAAGAACATACAACTACAATAACAATAACTAGAAAAGATGGATCAAGTTATGATGTAGAAGTATTAGATGGTGAAAAAGGTGAAAAGGGAGATAAAGGTGATGCAGGACAAATAAGATTTATAATAGTTCAAACATTACCAACTGAAGATATTGATGTAAATGCTATATATTTAGTTCCAAATTTAGATGTAAGCACAGATAATTCTTATATAGAATATATATATGTAAATGAACAATGGGAAAAATTAGGTGAAACACAAATTGAAGTAGATTTAAGTGATTATGTAAAAAATACTGATTATGCAAATTCAACAAAAGGTGGAGTAATAAAAGTAAATACTAATTATGGTATAGGTATGAATAATGGTGTTTTAAATGGAGTAGGTAAAACATATCAAGACTATACATCTTCAGGAGTAGGTTTAATTATTTCAAAAGGAACATTAGAAAATGTATTTACAGGTAAAGGGTTTATAAATAATCAAGTAAACAATCTAACAAATTATTATGATAAAACTTATATAGACAACTTAATAGGAGATATAAATAGTGCATTAGATACAATAAATGGAGAAATAATATGATTTGGGAGAAGGTGATTTAATGGGAACTACAAGTGATAAATTAACTTACTTAAATGAAACAAAAACAAAAATAAAAGACAATCTAAATTTTGGTGGAGCAAATATAACAAATGAAACATTTAGACAATATGCAGATAAAATAAAAGACTTATATGTATATTTTATGAATAATGGTTTAGATGTAGTATGGAATAATTGGGAGAAAGTTATAGGAAGTGGAACATCAATAACATTAAATCAAACAATGGAAGCACCAATAAAAATAGATTTAAAAGGTAATACAGAGCAAAATGGAACACCAACACCAAGTAGTCCAATAGAGGTAGAAACAACAACAGGAAGGCAAGAAATAGATGTTACAGGGAAGAATTTGTTTAATAAAGATAGTGTATCATTAAAAACTTATACAGGGGCAACAAGTTCAACTCGTGCTAGTTCATCACAAGTTTTATATTTAAAAGCAGGAACATATAAGTTTTCAACTAATTTAGATATGACAACATATGAATACAAAACTGATGTATTGGCTTTACCACCACAAACAACAAGTACTGAAACATATATATATAATAGTGGGTGGGTAACTTCTTCAAATCCTACAATAACTCTTTCACAAGATGGTTATTTTGCATTTTTAATTAGAAAGAAAAATAATGGTGATTTAGATTTAAATACAATAAAATCTTTTCAATATCAATTAGAAATAGGAAACACTGCAAGTTCTTATGAAGCATTTAAAGGACAATCTTATGAGATTAATTTAGGAAAGAATTTAGCATATCAAAACTCAATGACAACTACAAGTGATGGTTATCTAAATGTTAGTACAGGTTTTTTTGCTTATGTAAAAAGTGGAGAAACTTACACATTATCTTTAAATATTGCAAGTAGTAATACATCTACAGGTTATACTGAAGTTAGATGTATTACTGCCACAAGTGGTGGTACTAATCAAGGTACAGTTGTAGCATTTAATAGATTAAATGGTGGTGGACAAATTGTAAGAACATTTACAAGTTCATACACAGGTTATTTAACATTTAGTGGTAGTGGTATGTTAGGAGATAGTGAAGTATTTACTGAAATACAACTAGAAAAAGGAAATGTAGCAACAACCTATACACCATACAAACCACCAATATATTTAGGAAAAATAGGAACATACCAAGATTATATCTATAAAGATAATGGTAGTTGGTATATACATAAAGAAATAGGTAGAGTTGTTTTAAATGGTAGTGAGAGTTGGACATTAGATAGTGCTAATTCAAGATTTTACAATATAGATTATATTAATGATTATATGGTAAATCAAAGAACAAATGCTATAACTAACTATTATAGATATGGAGATAGTGCTAGTGATGGTTATTTTGCTTTAAGTAGTAGTAATAATTATTTATTTATACATTTTCCAAATAGTAGTACAAACACAATAGCATTATTTAAAACTTGGTTAGAAAGTAATAATGTAGAACTATATTACATACTAAACACACCAACAACAACAAAAATAACTGATTATGAATTAATAAATCAATTAAATGAATTAGAAAAAGCAAAAGGATATGATAATACAACTAACATTATACAAGCAAATGACAATTTACCTTTTATATTAGATGTAAGAGCATTAAAAAAGATATAAGGATTTTATATAATCCTTTTTTTTATGATATAATCTAGGTGGAGGATTATTATGAAAGATGATAAAAAATTAGATGCAGTATTAGAAAGGTTTTATAATTCATATAACAAGTACAATACAAAGGTATTAGAAGAATTAGGAAATATAATAAAGCAATTTGATGGATTAAATCCTTCACAAGCACATAAACTAGCACAAGAACTAAAATATAGTGGAAATTTAGACAAAATAACAAAAGAATTATCAAGAATAAGTGGCAAATCAGTACAAGATATTAAAAAACTATATAAAGAGGTAGCAAAAGAAAATCTTGAATTTAGTGAAGCATTAAAAATGGATTATACAGACCAAATAAATAGATATGTTTTGACAATAGCAAATGAAACAACTAATACATTTAAAAATTTATCAAATACAAAAAATATAGGTTTCACATTTAAAGATAAAAATGGAAAAATAATATTTAAACCTTTAGAAAATGTATATAAAGATTTAATAGATGAAGCAGTATTTAATGTAAGTACAGGTGTAATAGATTATCAAAAAGCAATGAGAAATACAATAAGACAATTGGCAGATAGTGGTATTAAGGTACATGAAGCAAAAACTACATATACAAGTGGATATACAAGAAGAATAGATAGTAGTGTAAGACAAGCAGTTTTAACAGGTGTAAGGAAAGTCAATTTAGGGATCCAAGAAAGAGTTGGAGAAGAATTTGGAGCAAATGGAGTTGAAATTTCTGCACATTTTCTATGTGCTGATGACCATTTAGATATACAAGGGCAACAATATAAAGCAAAAAAGGATGAAACAATTGCTCAATTAATAGATAGAATAAATAGTGATTTAGATAGACCAATAGGAGAATTAAATTGCAAACATTTTGCTTTTTCAATAATAGTTGGTGTTAATTTACCAAATTATACTAATAAGCAATTAAAGAAATTTAAAGAATATTCACAAACAAAAATAACATATAATGGTAAAGAATATACAAGATATGAAGCTTCACAAGTACAAAGGAATTTAGAAACTGAAATAAGAAGGCAAAAAGATAGACAAATAATAAGTAGAGCAAGTGGTGATGGTGAAGGAATATCAAAAGCACAAAGTAAAATAACACAATTAACAAAGGAATATAATAATTTTAGTAAAGCATCTGGATTAAGTACATATAAGAATAGACTAGAAGTAAGTGGATATAATAGATTAAAAAGTTATGATAAATCTTAAATTAGGTTATTAATATTAAATATGATATACTTAATGGGGTTGATTAAATGGAAATTATAAAGGTTAATTTAAATAATGAAAAAGGTGATATAGTAGACCATGCTACAATAATACCAATAGCAGATGTTCACATTGGTGATAAACTTGCTAATTTAAAACTATTAAAAGAGGCATTACAACGTATAAAGAATGAACCTAATACATACACTATAATAAATGGTGATTTATGTAATATGGCACTAAAAAATAGCAAAAGTGATGTATATAGTGATACTATGTCACCAATGGAACAAGTATTAAAAGCTACTGAACTTTTAGAAGAAATAAAAGACAAAATTTTAGTAATATCAACAGGCAATCACGAGGATAGAACAACAAAAGAAACAAATATAGATGTCACAAGATTAATAGCAAAACAATTAGGAATAGAAGATAGATATACACAAGCATGGTGGTATTTATATTTAACATTTGGACAAGATAGACAAAAAAGACCAATAACATATGGAATAACAGGATTGCACGGTTATGGTGGTGGAAGAAAAAGTGGTGGTAAGATCAATAGATTAGAAGATATGTCCAATGTTGTTATAGCAGATTTATACTTAATGTCACATACACATAAACCAATAAGCACAAAAAGTTGTATATATATACCTTATTATCAAAGTAAGACATTATCAAAACAAGAAATGCATTATTTAATGACCAATTCATTTTTAGAAAGTGATGGGGGATATGCTGAAAAAATGGGATTTCCACCAAGTAATACAAGTTTAACTGAAGCTCAATTATCTGGAACAAAGAAAAAGATTAAAATTTTAATATAATGTCTTGATTTGCTAATAAGCAAAATTAATGGTACACTTATTATGTTAAATGAGGGGTGCTACTATGAAAGAAGAAAAAAAATTTGAAATTGAGGTTTTAACAAGATTAACAAAAATAGAAACTTTGTTAAGAAACTTTGAGGGTATAGAAAAAAAAGCAGTTGAAGCATATAACCTATCAATTAGTAATAAACAAAGATTAGATAAAATAGAAGATAATAACAAATGGTTATTTAGAACTGCAGTTGGTGCAGTTATTACAGGATTAATAGCAATTGCTTTATCCTTTATAAAATAATTATTGATTTTTAAATACATAATGTTATAATATTATCAAAAGAAAAGAGGTGTTGGAAATAACACCTTTTTTTGTTTTTAGAAAGGAGGAGCAAATGTTTAAAGACTATGATAAATATTTAAGTACAAGTCTTAAAGTGTATCTATTTTTATTAATTATTATATTTATACTTAAATTAGTTGGATTAGATTATTTTGGTTTAGATACAAACAATTCATTAATATTAAAAATAAATAATATAGTTACAAAAAGATGGTATTTAAAAGACATGATTAATTTAACAACATTAACAATACAATTTTATTTTTATTTATGTGTTGTATGTAAAAAAAGAAAGTTATATATACCTGCAATAATTGGTTCAACTCTTAATTTAATAATGCAAATAATATTAATGGAATATTTGCAAATGAATACATTATATTCATTTATGAGTATTTCTATAATGATTATTGTACCAATGATAGTAAATAGAAAGATAATGTTTAAAAGACAAATAAAGTATGTTTTACTTATGACATTATATCAAATAATATCATTATTAATTAGAAGTGTAAATATTCATTATGAATATGGTAATTTTATTATTGATATAATAATGAATTTAGACCAACTATTGATGTTAGCAATATATTATACATTATATTTTATGAAAAAGGAGGAATTGAAATGTCAGGAACAGGAAGTTGGATCATTTTTGCAGATGAAAAGAAGCTTGAAAAACTTGCTGAAAAAATTTCAAAAAAATTATTCTAATTTTAAGAAATTAAATAAGCAAGAAAAAGGAACGATTATTATTTATTCTATATTAAGCTTATTTTGGAATTTACTAACTTTATTTGTAATATTATTTATCAGTAGGTTAAATGATACTTTTGTAGAATGTATATTTATATTAACTTCTTTTTGGTTAAGTAAAAAAGTGTTTGGAAAACCTTTTCATCTTAAAAGTATGTCACAATGTTTCATAATATCAAATATAACATATTATATATTAAATAGAATAACCACACCAACAGGAATAAGCATATTAATACCTATAATGTTAGGTGTAGGATTATCATATATAACCTCAAAACTAGTGAAGAAAACCTATAAACCTTTATACAAAGGAATGCCAAAAGAAGAATTTGAAAATACAATATTAAAAGTAGTTGATAAGGATAGTAGTAAATATAATATTTGTTATGACTTCTTTATTAATAAACAAAATGCTATTTATTTAAGTCATAAATATAATTATAGTGAAGCAGGTATAAGAAAAATAACAAGTAGAGTAAATGATGATATAAAGGCACTAAATAATTAGTGCTTTTTATTATGTATGAATTTGTATCGATAATTTTAGATATAGTTAAGTTGGAAAGGAGAAATACCACCCTAATATTTGTTTAAAATACATTTTAAAGGGCATATAAAGGTATTTCTCTTTTTCATATATAAATATACCAGGAGATGATGAAAGTGTTTAATACACCATATAACAATCCTTATAGTCAACAAATGAATATAGATAGGATTGATGGACAAATAGCAGAATTAAATAGAATTAAAAACCAATATCAACAACAACTTAATCAACCACAAACACCTACAAATTTAACACAAAATTTTCAATTAGCACCTGTTAATAGAGAAGTAATTAGATATGCCAACTCTATTGAAGATGTACAAAAAGATATTGTAGTAGGTGATACACCTTATTTTAGTAAAGATTTAAGTGTGTTATGGATAAAAAAATCCAATGGAGATATAAAAGCATATCAATTGGAAGAAATTATCAAAAAAGATGAAAAAGACATACAAATAGATTTATTACAAGCTCAATTAAATGAATTGAAAGGAATGATTAACAATGCAAAACCAAATGATGATGATGCTAATGAACCAATTGAAAGCAAAAAATCCACAAATGTTTCAAATGGTAGAACAAGCAAGACAAAATCAAAACAATCCTATTGATTTATTTAAACAAATAACAGAAAAAAGAAGCCCACAACAAATGGATAGCTTTTATAAAAGAATAGAGCAAATGGGATTTTCTCCAGATGTAATTAATGAATTAAAAGGTATTAACACAAAATAGTGTTGATATAGAAATTATAGAAAGGAGGATATAAATGAACAATGGAATACAACCAACTGTTGAACTAGCAACAAACAATGGCAATGGAATTGCTTATCCTTATCCAATTTATCCAATGATGAGTGGTAATGGTGGTAATGGTGGATTTGGTTTTGGTGGTGATAGTGCTATTTGGTTAATTGTATTACTTGCATTAATTTGGGGGAATAATGGCAATGGTAATGGTGGTTTCTTTGGTGGTGGAAATAATTTTGATGATGGTTATGCTTGGTTAAGCAATGGACAAAAAGAAATTATGAATAATACTAATCAAGGATTTGACACATTACATTTATCAAACCAACTAGAAGGAACAAGAGAAGGTATATGGTCATTAAGTAACCAGTTATGTTCATGTTGCAGTGATATGCAACAAACATTAAGCAATGGATTTTACAATGCTGAAATAAGTGCTAATAATCGACAAATGGCAAACATGCAACAAAACTTTGATTTAAGTAGACAATTTGCTGATTGTTGTTGTGAGAATAGACTTGGTATAGCAAATTTAAATTCAACTATTATTAGTGAAAATTGTGCTGATAGACAATTAATTAATGAAGTAGGTAGAGATATTATCACAAATCAAACTGCTAATACTCAAAAAATCATAGATGAAATCTTTAGAGATAGATTAGATGAAAAGAATGATAAGATTGTTGATTTACAACGTGAAATCTTAATGAAAGATTTACAAGCTAGTCAAATAGCACAAACTGCTACATTAAGACAAGGACAAATTGATGAAGTAGATGCATTATATGATAGATTGAATAATTGTCCTGTTGGAACCGTACCTGTTTATGGAAGACAACCTATATTTAGTTGCAACAATGGATGTGGAAACAATGGTTTCTATGGAAATGGAACAAGTTTTTAATAGCAAAATGTTGAATACAACAAACCTGATTACAGGAACTTGCTAAAGTATAGAATAGGCAAGTCCTATTCTTTTTTATTATGAAAGGAGAGATAAAATGATACAAGCATATTTAAGAGAACCTCAAGTATTATCTTCAAATACTGATAATATTAATTTTGATTTTGTCGATGTAAGGAGTAGAAGTGCAGATTGTTGTGGATGGTTACAATATATTCCAGGTGGTAGTGACTTTACTATTTTAGGTGGTGGAACATTTTTAATATCATTTAATTGTAATGTATCATCACCTGTTGGACAAGGAGCATTAGCAATAAAAACTGCAACAGGAACTGATTTAGAAGGTACTGAAATGGATTTTAATACTACTACTGAAGGTGTATATAATAATGTTTCATGTACTAAATTAATTAGAGTATGCCCTAGAATAAATACAACAATAGCAGTTGGATCAATACCTGCACTTGGAGGATTAACACCTACTACTGAAACTGAAATTCCAACAATTAAAGATGCCAATATAATAATTGAAAAGTTAAGTGGTAATTAATGAATAATAATATTGTTGAAAATTTGGGTTTAGTTTTACAAGCATTAAGTTTAGAAATATTATTCAAAGATTATAATAATTTTGACATAATGCAAGAACTACAAAAACAAGATAGTCAATATTTAGAAAAGATTATAAAAAATCAAGAAGAAATATTAAAAATCCTTAAAGAAAGGGAGTGATTAAATTGGAAGAAAGTGCTGAAAAGAAAGTAATAGAAAAAACAACTGAAAGTATTAATAAAATAATTGAAGAAGGTCTTAATACAAACAACCTAGATAATTTATATAAGTTATCTAAAATAAAACATATGGCAAAGGAGGATGAGAATATGAATTATGGAAATTATAGTGGAAGAGGGCCTGGACATGGTAGTTATGGTAGAGGAAGCTATGGTGAAGGTTATGGAGAATATGGTGAGTATGGAGAATATGGAAACTATGGTAGAGGTAATTATGGTAGAAGAGGTGTAGATAGAAGATATAGAGGTGATGATGAACTTGATAGAATGTCTGGTGAATATGGAAGATACCAAGAAAGTAGAGGTAGATATGGAGCAAGTGAAGAAACTGACAAATCATTTCATTATATGGTAAAATCATTAGAAGATTTTATTAAAGTTCTATATGAAGAAGCAGATACACAACAACAAAAACAACAATTAAGAGAAGCTTTACAAAGAAGTATGATGTAGATGTATAAGTTTTATAATGAAAATCCATTAAATATTTATGAAGATGATTGTGTAATAAGAGCAATAAGTTGTGCAACAGGAATGTCTTGGGATTATGTATATGACTATTTAAGTGATATAGCACAATATGAGGGTACATTAATGGACAAAAGAGATTTTGTTATTGATTACTTGGATAGGACTTATAGAAGAATAAATGTTCCTAATGGATCAGTTGGATATATAAGTTCTTTATTTCCTGATAATATATTGTTAATAACAATGAAAGGACACATAGTTTGTAGTAAATATGGAATTATATATGACACATTTGATTGCAGAAATAGAGCAGTTGAATATGTATGGATTGTTGAATAGGGTGTAATTTTACACTCTTTTATTTTTATGGTATAATTTTGTGTAGGTGGTTGTATGAAAATTGCTATTGATAAAGACACCATTGGTAAAATAGAAGAAAATAAAAATAATGAATATATATATTTATTTGACAATGAAAAAATAGATGATTTAATAAAAACAAATATGCATTGTGTTAATTATAAAAAATGTGGATTTATTGATTTAAATTTAACTAATTATGATATTGATTGTATAAAAAAAGCAAATATAAATGATAAAGATTATGAGAAAATTGAAAAACAAGATTTTAGAATAGCAATAATAATACCAAATTATAATTATGAACATACAATTGAAAAATGTTTAAATAGTATATTAGAACAAACCTATACAAATTATGAAATTATATTTGTAGATGATATGAGTACTGATGATAGTGTAAAAATTGCTAAAAAATTTCAAGATTATTACACTGATTATATGTTAAAAATAGTAGAGTTAAAGCAAAAGAGATATAATGGTGGTGCAAGAAATGAAGCTTATTTATATTTAAGTAAAGATGTAGATTATGTATATTATGTTGATAGTGATGATTGGTTGTATGATAAAACTTCATTAGAAAAAATAAATAATAAATTACAAACAAAACCAGATGTATTATTTGTAGGAATGGCAGATTATAAAGGTGATAAAACCAAAATGTG
>JAEIGA010012212.1_pt1 | contig 13032 bp, 11 predicted proteins | sample 9270691 | NCBI WGS metagenome assembly JAEIGA01 (sample SAMN17057246, study PRJNA624740) | gut metagenome | biome: biome; isolation source: fecal sample | host: Bos grunniens | place: China: Xizang | collected 2019 | reverse complement strand
TGATGCAATCTTCTCAACAACTGTCGGACTATATTCGTTTTGTGATTACCCGCAAAAAGAGCTCTTTATGGCTGGCACAGCGCGAAGGCAGAGCAAAAGATTCCAATGACAGAACACAGAGCAGTGTACTAAAAATGTTGCTGATGTCAGGCGAAGGTACTATAGCGGAAAAGATAAAGTCACTGCATATTGCACCGCTGACCATAAGCTACGAATTCGACCCTTGCGATTACCTGAAAGCAGAAGAGTTCCAGCAGAAACGCGATAATCCTGCATACAGAAAGAGCAAACAGGCCGACCTCACCAATATGAAGGTGGGTATTTTTGGATATAAAGGTCACGTTCATTATGAAATAATGCCGGAACTGGCTACAGAACTTGATTCCATAGACAACACTCTGAACAGGAATCAGTATTTGGAACAGTTGACCGCTATTATAGACAACAAGATATTCAGCGGATACAGAATTTATCCATGCAATTACATTGCTCTGGATATGCTGAACGGCAATAACAATATGTGCAACAACTATACTGCCAAAGACAAAAAGAGGTTTGAAAAGTATTTGAAAGGTCAATTGGCAAAAATATCTATTGAGAATCCGGATTATGATTTCTTACGTCATAAGATGTTGGAGATGTATGCCAATCCGCTAATTAACAAACTAAGCACTCTGAATAATGAATAAAGTTCTAACCATACTGTTATCTGTACTATCTCTGTTTGCCACTATTTCTTGTAGCAAAGAGCTTGATGTAACCGAAAACATTGTTACCGGATTTGTTACTCTCTGGACCGATTCCAACGGCAACATTTCCGTTTTGGAAGACGATTTTGGCAAACGCTTTATGGTTGATGACAGAGACGGAACCAAAGAACCTGCCGACACTGTATTGCGTGTTATATCTATGTATATTGTAAATTCCGATTCTACCACTGCAACAGTTTTGGAAACTATAAATATACTATCAAACAGAGCTACAGATATTTGCGAATGTGAAAACAGAGAGATAAAACAAGATCCTGTTAAGGTACAGAGTGTATGGTTAAGCGGCGGTTATATGAATGCTGTCATTCTAATTTCTGTGCATCATACTCCCCACTCTCTCTTTATGATTGCAGATAAAAAGGATAATGGCGTGGATTTTATTCTATATCACGACCGCAACAATGACCCTATAGGTTCTACCAAAAATGCCTATTTTTCCGTTCCATTAGATGGATACGATTTACAAAAAGGCGACTCCATAACCTTTAGTTGCAAAGGAGATGGAGCCGACTATCACTATGCTTTTGAACTGTAATAACTCTATTACAAGTTTTCAAGTATCTTTTTAAGTACTACTGTTGCCGATATTTCTCTATTGGCAGCCTCGGGTATTACCAGTGAACGGGGGCCTTCTATAACATCGTCAGTTACTATCATATTTCTGCGAACAGGAAGACAGTGCATAAAATAGGCATTATCGGTTACAGCCATCTGTCTGCTGCTTACAGTCCAATCCATATCCTTGCTTAATATCTGTCCATAGTTTTCCGGCGATGCTGCAGACCAGTTTTTTGCATAGATAAAATCTGCACCTTCAAAGGCTTTCATCTGGTCATATTCTATGGTTGCACCTTTTGTAAAACGTTCATCAAGTTCATAACCTTCAGGGTGTGTTATAACCACATCGTAGCCCACTGCCACCATCCATTGTGCAAATGAATTTGGTACTGCCTGTGGCAATGCTTTTGGGTGTGGAGCCCATGTAAGAACCACCTTTGGACGTTCTTTGGTTTTATGCTCTTCTATTGTTATCCAGTCTGCAAAACTCTGCAATGGATGTCCTGTTGCAGCCTCCATAGAGAAGACCGGACGGCCTGAATACTGTATAAACTGTGTGATTATCTTTTCACTGTAATCGTCTTCGCGACTTTCAAAACGGGCAAATGAACGTACACCTATTACATCGCAATAGCAACCCATTACAGGTATTGCTTCAAGCAGATGTTCAGATTTATCGCTATCCATTATTACTCCGCGTTCTGTTTCTAATTTCCATGCGCCCTGATTTACATCCAGCACTATTACGTTCATACCCAGATTCATTGCTGCTTTTTGGGTGCTTAAACGTGTGCGCAAACTGGAATTGAAGAATACCATAAGCAGTGTTTTATTTCTGCCTAACTCTACATATTTTGTTCTGTCTTTTTTTATCTCAAGTGCCTCTTGCAGGGCAAGATGCAAATCACCAAGATCGTGTACGTTTGTAAAGTGTCTCATTATTTTATTATCGGTTTAATTTCTTGTCTGTCCTTCGCCCTCTATAAGCCATTTATAGGTGGTAAGCTCTGCCAGTCCCATTGGTCCGCGAGCGTGTAGTTTCTGTGTACTGATACCTATCTCTGCGCCCAATCCAAACTGCGCTCCATCTGTAAATGCTGTAGAAACATTCACATATACGCAGGCTGCATCTATGCACTGCTGGAACATTTTGGCATTCGCACAATTCTCTGTTACTATACATTCGCTATGGTGCGATGTATATTTTCTGATGTGTTCAAGTGCTTCGTCAAATGACTCTACACATTTTACAGACATTCTGTGTGAGAGATACTCTTTACCAAAACTATCGGCTGTGGCTGTTTCAAGCAGCTGTGCCGGATATGCGCCCTGCAGTATGCTGTACGATGTTTCATCTGCCTCTATTACTACATCTTTTTCCTGTAATCTACTGCATATTGCTGGCAAATCATGAAGTCTCTCTTTATGTATCACCAAAGAATCTAACGCATTACATACGCTTACTCTGCGGGTCTTTGCATTGAAGACTATTGCTGCACCTTTTTCTATATCAGCATCTTTATCAAAGTAGGTATGACATACACCTGCACCTGTCTCTATTACCGGAACAAGAGAATTTTCGCGTACAGATTTTATTAGTCGCGCGCTTCCGCGAGGTATTAGCAGATCTACTTTGCCTACTGCACGCATAAGTTCTTGCGCTGCTTCGTGTCCTGCAGGCAACAGATCTACCACATACTGATTTATACCTATGCCGTTCAACACTCTGTGTATAAGTTCTACTATTGCTTTATTTGAATTGTAAGCATCGCTGCCACCTTTCAGTACGCAAGCATTACGAGATTTCAGGCACAATGAGAAGACATCGAAACTTACATTTGGACGTGCTTCGTATATTACTCCTATTACTCCAAATGGCACGCGGACACGTTTTAGTTTCATACCGTTTGGACGCACACGTTCATCTATCAGCTCTCCTACAGGCTGTGGCAGTTCTGCCACTTTTCTCATATCGCCGGCTATGCCTTCCAATCTTTCTGTGGTAAGAAGCAGACGGTCATACATTGGGTTCGATTTTTCCATTGCAGCCAAATCGAGAGCATTGGCACGCAACAGTTCATCGGCATTGGTCATAATGGCATCGGCTACTGCATACAGTGCTTCGTTTATCTTCTCTTCTTGCAGCAACGGGAGTCTGTATGCGGCATCGCCTATGCGCTGTAATATATTGTCTATCATTTTTTTCTGTTTTTAGGTGTTAAGAAACGTGTGCAAACGGCTGTTTCCGGATCCAGCACTACATCTAACAATATGTTTTGACGAGTGCCGTTGGCTATTCTTACCTCAATTCCGTTCTTAGCCACAGATTTTGCGGTTTTCATTTTGGTCATCATTCCGCCACGACCGTATTTTGATTTGCTGTTGCTTACACACTGTGAATAATCTTCTTCTGCCTGAACAGTGCGTATCAGTTCAGATTCGGGATCTTCCGGATTTCCTGTAAATACACCATCTACATTGCTAAGAATTACCAAAAGTTCTGCCTTCATCATCTGTGCCACCAATCCTGAAAGTTCATCGTTATCGGTAAACATCAACTCTTTTACTGATACGGTATCGTTTTCGTTAATTACAGGAACAATTCTGTTTTTAAGCATTGCACCCATACAACGTTTCTGGTTCAGTTGCAGTGTTTGATCTACAAAATTTTCTTTTGTGGTAAGTATCTGACCTACAGTAATATCGTATTCTTGAAAGAAGTTATAGTAGTGTTCTATAAGCTTTGCCTGACCTACTGCTGCAAACAACTGACGTCCTGTTACGCTATCGTCGTTTTTTAGATGTGGCAATGCACCTCTACCCGATGCCACCGCACCCGACGATATAAGCATTACCTCTATACCGCGTTTGTGTAAATCGGCTATCTGATCTACCAAAGATGCCATTCTGGCTATATCTAATCTTCCGTCGGCACGTGTCAACACGTTACTGCCCACCTTTACTGCTACTCTTTTAGGCGTTTTCATTTGCAAGTATCTCTTTTGCTTTATCTTCATTTTCTGCATTCACCAACACGCTTACATTACCGGATGTTATGGTGTATGTGGAAAGTATTGCACTCATTGAATTGTTCATTATCATGGCAGGAATGCCCTCCGATTCTAATCTGCCTTTAACTATCTCTGCTTCAAAAGCCTCCCCTTTAAAAACACACTTTAGATCTTTATTTTCGCTCATAATAACAAAGAATTTGCGTTGTTCCTATTTATCTGTGCGAAGATACAACAAAGAAACGAAAGCTACCACCTGTTGGTTAGATAATCCTATATTTTGGGCGTATTTAGCCGTTTCTTCTTATTTACGTAGTACGTAAGTTACTTTTTTTAGGAATATTCCCCTTTATTTGTAGGAAATCCCCCTTGTTTATAGCAATTACCGATTTTATTTTTGCAGTGAATTTTTATATACATTACTTTTGTACAACAACTATATTTATGCAAAAATGAGGTTAACATTCACCATACTTTTGTTTCTGTTATTCTGCACAGGCAATGCTGTAGCACAAAACACGGAATCGGATACATTAAAATTCGATGATGGCTCTTGGTATGTGGGAGGTATTGCAGATTCTCTATTTAACGGACACGGCACAATGAAATATAGTGACGGAACTATCTATTCCGGTGAATGGAAAGATGGTCTGTGGAACGGCAAGGGTAATTTACGTTTTCCCGACGGCGACCACTACAGCGGTTCTTTCAAAGACCACAAAATGAGCGGCGAAGGTGTGTATAAATATGCAAATGGAGCTGAATACAATGGACATTGGGAAAATGGTATGTTCAATGGCGTAGGTACTCTTATGTACGAAGATGGAGGTTATTATGCCGGCGAATGGAAAGACGATATGCGGCATGGTGCAGGCGTACTGTTGTCAAAACAAGATACTACTCTCTACAAAGGATACTTTGAAAATGACATATACATAGGCAAAGTAAAAAACCAAGAGATGGCCGATTCTATTGCTGCGGCTCAGGCTTCTCAGGACTACAGCTATTACGAAGTGCCCGAATACGATGTGCTCTGTATGGGTATATCTATAGGTAGTAAAGATATGTTGCTACTGGATATATCGGCAGGTAACGGATATACGTTTTGGGGCGTAACACTTAGTGCCAATATAGGCAAAAGAACTTTTGGAATACCTACCGATCCTTACAGAGGAAAAGATGGGGTGGTTGTTGAGGGCGATGAATATCCCACAGTAATTGGTTGGGATGAATTTCCTGACGAGGAGTTTACAGAGGGCGTCTATAATGGTTACAATGTACTTTTTAACTTTGGGTGGTTTTTGGATGATTTCGTTCAGTTTGGCGTGAATTTAGGTTTAGGCATAAACACTGCATACAAAAACTGTTTGGCTTCTGAATCGGGTCCTTTTGAACGCAACAAGCGGTACTACAAGACCAGATTTGATAGTGTCTTTATGAACTACGGAACATTCATCAGATACAACATAGGTTTCACAGACAGTGTCTTTTACAATCTTATAGTAGGTCTGAATAAAGCAGAAGGTCTCTACGCCGGCATCGGCATCCAATTCTAACTGTCCCGTCAGGTCAACTGTCCCGTTAGGTCTCCAGACCTGCCGTAACTAAAAAAAAAAGAAATCACCTCCACCCACCGCAACGTCCACGAACTCAAATCCCAAGGCAAATCCACCAGAGAAAAAGCAGCCCACATCGACCTCACCGACTGGATCCTGCAATTTATGGAAGATAATAATAACTGAATTGCCAAAAAACCACTATATTTGCTCGAACAAAATGAAGATATCTATGAAATATGCAACGACTTTAGATGAGCAGGTTGAAAAATTAAAGAACAGAGGACTGGTCATCAATGATGAGGAGAAGGCTAAAGAAGTGCTTCTTGACATAGGATATTATCGATTTGGAGCATATCTGTTCCCATTTGAAAAGAAATATCCGAGCAAAAAGAACAGAGATCACATTTACAAGGATGGAACAAACTTCCTTGACGCATTAGATCTGTACTATTTCGACTGTGACCTTAGAAGGTTGCTGATGAAATACCTCACCCGCATAGAGGTAAACATCAGGACATATATCACATATCATGTGTCAAACCTATACAAGACAAAACCGTGTTGGTTCATCAGCCACGCTGTAATGAAACCAAGTTATGTAAATAGTTTCTACACAACTGTGTACGGAACGAAAGCATTTCAAGACAATCCGACCATCATAGAACATCACAAGAAGTATCCGATGGATCGATATGCTCCAGCATGGAAGACAATAGAACTGATGACAATTGGGAATATTCAGTCTCTTTACAACAATCTCAAAAAGCCTGATGTGCAAGCAGATATAGCCCTTCATTACGGCGTTGCAAAAATAGGTATCTTCCAGAGCTATTTTGAAACCATCCGTAAAGCAAGAAATATGTGCGCTCATGGCAATGTCCTGTTTGACACAAAACTGCCCCAGAGATTACCACATGGTCCAGCCGGAAATCTGACACAACCGAATAACTCTAACATCATAGGTATAATTGCAGCAATCCAGTACTTCATCAAGCAGATATCAATCCATAGGCATCAAGAAATGTGCGACGAACTTGAAGAGCTTCTCAAGAAAGTAAAGAACAAAAAAGTTAGAGAAATCTTGGCAAAAGTTTCTGGATTTGAAACATTTTAACATGATTATTATATAATTATTGGAAAATAATTTCTACCTTCGCATTCGCAAAGTGCCCGTGATGTCTACTATCGCTTCACGCTGCACTATAAAAAGGAGAATTTGGTCGCTGAGAGAAATCTCGGCGACTTTTTTATTACCTTCGCCCCAGAAATCCCCGAGCTGTCGCCCCAACGACATGAAAATGTCCTATTTTGTGACGCATTTATATAGGTCTCCAGACCTGCCGTAGCAATAATATGTTACAATATGGCAGTTATACTAAATGGGCAATGAGTTCTTCGCGATTGCCGGGGAGCATATCAATGACAGGAATCTCTATCATTGTGTAGCATCCCGGTTTCTGAAGCATAGATGCTCTTGCTACATTTACCAGAACCTGAGCAGTAAGCGCAGGATTGTTTATCTTCATATTAAATGAGAAGAGCTGATTTTGAGTTTTGCCCGAAACACCTTTGCGGGTTAGCTCTACTCCATGTCCCATATCTTTCAGTTCATCTACACTCTCTACCTGCATAACGTGAGTTTCATCATTCACAAAATATGGGTCTGCTTTGATTGCTGCAGCAACGTCTTCAAACTTATAGCCATCCAACAGTTCTATATAAACCATTCTGCGATGTATTCCTGTTCCTACAGGTATGGTCATAGAGAGTGCATTCTTTACGCCATCAATAGCTTTTACGGCTACGGTGTGTCCCATAGACATACCCGGACCAAAATTGGTATAGCTTATTCCTTTTGGAGCCATACTCTGCATAAGAGCACGTACTATAGAGTCGCTTCCCGGATCCCATCCTGCCGAAATAACAGCTACCTGACCACATTCCTTTGCTATTTTGTCTATTCTGGAACGGGTCTCCACTATCAAAGAGTGAATATCAAAGCTATCTACTGTATTGATACCTAAAGGCAATATCTGAGCTGCATACTTTTCTGCGCTACGGCTGGGAACCGCAAGTATTGCCACATCCGGTTTTGGTAAATCCTGTATATCCTTAACTACTTTATATTCGTTCAGTTCTGCAGGTTTATCGGCATCTCCGTTTCTGCGTACTATACCTACAATCTCAAAATCGGGTGCGCTCTGGAGTGCCTCTAAAACATACTGACCAATGTTTCCATAGCCTACTATGGCTGCCTTAATCTTATTCATCTTTTAATATTTTTGTTTTTCAAAGTGCGAAATTACAACAAGCAGATGAAAAATTATACAAAAGGATTGTATTTTTTTACGATATTGGTATCTATTTACATTTTTTTCTTCTTTATACAATAAAGCAGCCATACTGCCGTTATTAATTTATATTTATATAAAAGAGAGGATATGATAAACTACATAAAGGGCTCAATTGCCGAAATAACACCTACATACGCTGTTTTAGAAACCAATTCAGGTATTGGTTTTATGCTGAACATATCACTGAACACTTTTTCTGCCATTCAAGAGAGAAAAGAGTGCAAACTTTATGTTTACGAAGCTATAAGAGAAGATGCTTATAACCTTTTTGGTTTTGCCGACAAACAGGAGAGAGATCTGTTCCTTCAACTTATATCGGTATCGGGAATAGGTGGAAACAGTGCTATTATGATATTATCGGCCTTTTCTCCTGCCGAACTAATTGAGATTATCGGTAGCGGAAACGATGCTCTTCTTAAGAAGGTTAAAGGTATTGGTGCAAAAACAGCACAACGTATCATAGTAGATTTGCACGACAAGGTTGCAAAAGGTGCAGCAAATACAGAGTTTCTGAACATAGGTACAAATTCGCAAGCGGGACAAACTGTAGAGGAATCGGTAGCAGCACTTGTTATGTTAGGTTTTCCACAGGCTGCATCGCAAAAAGTTGTTCAGGCTATTGTTAAAGAGCAACCAAACATATCTGTGGAGGGCGCTATCAAAGAGGCTTTGAAACGTATCTAATCTTAATTTGTATTCAATGGCATTAAAGAGATTTGTTCTGATATTAACCATACTGTTAGGCTCCTGTTTATGCGGGAGCTTAGGTGTGTTATATGGACAAAGCTCAGAGACAGAGCCACAAGACACCATTCAGAATGCCCGCTTTAAGGTTAGTAAGACCGTTCCGGAGGAATCGGAAGATCTGAACAGGAATTATTCTGCCGATTTGCGTACACCGGAAAACATTCAGAATGTTACTGAATACGATGAAGAGGCCGACATTTACAAAGTGGGAGTTAAGCTTGGCGACAACTATCTTACTACCCCTTTCCTGATGACCCAGCCTGAATACAACAAATGGAGCATGCAACGCTCTATGCAGTCTTACTTCCGCACTAAAAACGAAGAGGAATTTGCAAACAACGGCACAAACAAGTTCGATTTTACCGATATGAAGTTCGATCTTGGCCCTGCCGAAAAGATATTTGGTCCGGGAGGTGTTCAGATAAGAACTAATGGTTCTGCTGCCATAAAGTTTGGCGTAAACAGGAACAAGGTGGATAATCCATCGTTATCGGTTCAAAACAGAAAGACAGGTGGTTTTGATTTTGACGAACAGATAAATCTGAGTATCAATGCCAAAGTGGGAGATAAAATCAATATGGATCTGAACTATAACACAGAGACCACTTTCGATTTTGACACCAGAAAGATAAAACTGCGCTATGAAGGCAAAGAAGATGAAATTATAAGATTGCTTGAAGCAGGTAATGTAAGTTTCCCCACAAATTCATCACTTATTCAGGGAGCTACATCGCTCTTTGGTATTCGTGCCGATTTGCAGTTTGGTAAACTCTCTTTGCAGACAGTTTTATCACAAAAGAACTCTACATCCACATCGGTAAGTTCACAGGGTGGCGAACAGCTTACCGACTTTGAGATTAATGCAAGCGATTACGATGAAAACCGTCATTTCTTTTTGGGACACTTCTTCCGCGATAATTACGACAAGAATATGGCTATGCTGCCAAGCATAGTTTCCGGTGTTAAAATTACCCGTATTGAGCTATGGGTTACAAATAAACGCAGTAGCTATGAAAGTCCCAGAAACATTATTGCTTTTACAGATTTGGGAGAATCTGAACATATTAGCAATGCCATCTGGAGCAGTACAGGAGGCCCCGCCACAGATAACAGTGCCAACGACCTTTACCGACGTATAGCAAACGACTATCCGCAGGCACGCGATATAGATAATGTGGCTACCACGTTGGGTGGTTTCCTAATGGGTAGCACAGACTACGAAAAGATTTCTAATGCCCGCAAGCTTTCTGAATCTGAATATACTCTGAATAGCAGTTTGGGTTATGTTTCCCTGAGAAATGCATTGAGTTCCGACGAAGTTTTAGCTGTTGCCTTTGAATATACCTACGCAGGTCAAAGCTATCAGGTAGGTGAATTCTCTTCAGATATAACAGATTCCGGAAACGCCCTATACGTTAAGTTGCTTAAATCAAATTCAAATGTTCCTGGCAGTGGTACCTGGGATCTGATGATGAAGAATATCTATTCATTGGGTACAGGTTCTGTGACAAGTAATAAATTCAAACTGAACATCTACTACGCAAGCGACAGCACAGGCAGCTATATCACCTATCTGCCTGAGGCAGCGTTAAAGGGTACCAATCTGCTTCAGATGATGAATCTGGACCGTTTGGACGATAATCAGTCTGCACACCCCAATGGTCGTTTCGACTTTATTGAAGGTTATACGGTATTGGCATCGTCTGGAAAAATTATCTTCCCGGTTGTAGAACCGTTTGGTGAACATCTGCGTAAGAGTATCAACAACAGTAGTTTGGCAAGCAAATATGTCTTCCAGGAGCTATACGATTCCACAAAAGTGGTAGCACAGCGCATGGCAGAAAAGGATAAGTTCCTGCTTATAGGACAACACTCGGGTTCTTCCAACAGTATTATTTATCTGGGGGCTGGCAATATTCCTCGTGGTTCAGTACGTGTAACTGCCGGTGGTGTGGAACTGGTGGAGAATAGCGATTATATTCTGGACTACAGCATGGGTACTGTTACCATTATAAACCAGAACATTATTGATGCCGGTACTAAGGTTGATGTGCAGTTAGAGAGTAACACCGAATTCAGCATGCAGCGAAAGACTATGGCAGGCGTGAATTGGGCATACGATTTCAATCGCGACTTTAAGATAGGCGGTACGCTGATGCACCTGAATGAACGTCCGCTAACCAGTAAGGTTACTATGGGCGATGAACCATTGGTGAACACAATGTTTGGTTTTAACGTAAACTACAAACGCGAAAGTCAGGCACTTACAAACTTGATAGACCTTATTCCGTTTGTCAATGCCACACAACCGTCCCAGATTAATTTCTCTGCAGAGATGGCTCATCTTATATCGGAAGTATCGGATAAAGTTCAGGGCAGTTCATCATACATAGACGATTTTGAAGCAGCAGAGAGTGGTATAGATATAAGCCGTCCATCTGCCTGGTCGCTGGCAGCCGTTCCTACAGGTATGCCGGGATATGGCAAGACTGGCAGTGTAGAGGCCGGTTACAACAGAGCTTTGATTAACTGGTTTACCATAGATCCGCTCTTTACCAGAAGAAATTCCATGCTTACCCCTTCACATATCAAGAGTGATTTGGACCAGTTGTCTAACCACTATGTAAGAGAGGTGTATGAACGTGAATTGTACCCTAACAAGGAATCCACATCCAGTGAATCTACCACCTTATCCATATTAAACCTGGCATACTATCCGCAAGAACGTGGTCCGTATAACCTTAATCCTAATCTGGATGGAAATGGTCATCTGCCTAATCCGTCTCAGAATTGGGCAGGTATTATGCGCAGTCTCAGCACTACCGATTTTGAAACTGCCAACATAGAATATATAGAATTCTGGATGCTGGATCCGTTTATCTACAACCAGAATGCCATGGGTGGAGATATGTATATAAATCTGGGTGAAGTATCGGAAGATATTCTGTTAGACGGAAAGAAGTATTTTGAAAATGGTATTCCTGTAAATAACGATGCCACACAATATTGTGAAACGGTTTGGGGTAAAGTGCCCACAACCACAAGTCTGGTATATGCTTTCGATAACAGCAATGCTGACAGCCGTCGTAAACAGGATGTTGGTTTGAATGGTCTGAGTTCAGAAGAAGAGCGTAAATATTCTACTTACGCCACCTATCTGGACCAGATTAAAGGACGTGTACCTGCAAATATCTATAGTGCATTTGAACAAGATCCTGCAGGCGACAACTTCCACCATTATCGTGGTACAGATTACGATAATAATCAGGTATCTATTTTAGACAGATATAAGCGTTACAATGGTACAGAAGGTAACTCTCCAAATTCAGAAGATACAGACGAACGCTTTGATCAATCTTCTCGTACCACTCCCGATATTGAAGATGCCAACCAGGATTATACTCTGGATGAATATGAAAAGTTCTTCCAATACCGCATTTCACTGCGTCCGTCCGATTTGCAGGTGGGACGTAACTACATAGCCGACAAACGCGAGGTTAAAATTAAACTGCGTAACGGAAATATGGAGACAGTAAATTGGTACTGTTTCAGAATCCCTGTAGATGAATACGAAAAGGCTGTAGGCGGAATACGCGATTTCAGTTCTATAAGATTTATGCGTATCTATCTGACAAACTTTACAGACGAAACTCATATACGTTTTGGTTCATTGGAACTGATGACCAGCCAATGGAGAAACTACGAACAGCCTATTGCAAGCAGTTCCAACAAGACTCCTGTTATTTCCGGTTCGTTTACTGCCACATCAGTAAACATTGAAGAGAATGGAGACCGCACTCCAGTTAACTACGTTGTTCCACCCGGAATAACACGTATTCTTGACCCACAGCAGGCACAGCTTATCCAAGACAACGAACGGGCTATGAGTATTAAGGTTACAAATCTTGAAGCCGGCGAAGCCCGTGGTATATACAAGAAGAGCGCATTGGATTTGCGTAAATATCAACGTATTCAGATGTTCTCACATTTGGAAGCTCCTATTAACGATGGTCAGATGTTGGAAGATGGCGAT
>JAEIGA010012211.1_pt1 | contig 13032 bp, 24 predicted proteins | sample 9270691 | NCBI WGS metagenome assembly JAEIGA01 (sample SAMN17057246, study PRJNA624740) | gut metagenome | biome: biome; isolation source: fecal sample | host: Bos grunniens | place: China: Xizang | collected 2019 | reverse complement strand
CTGCATGGCACCGGAAATGATCTCATCCTTGTGAGTAACCTCGTACGCAGTTCTCACATCGATATTGCTCCGGAGCAGGTCCACAAATTTGGGATTGTTCATCTCAGTTCTAAGGTCGAAGGAAGGATACACCTTCTTGGCTTCATCGGCCTGCTGCATCCAGGCAGCATACAATTTCTTGCCGTTCTCCTGCCTCTGGGCTTCCTCCATCTGTGCCTTCAGATCAGCGTTCTCACGCTCCATCTTCCGGATCTCTTTGAGCTGTTGCACCGTAATGCCCTTTTCAAGAGCCTCTTCCTCATAGTAGGAGTCATCCTCCTGAATAGCTTTGTTCAAGGCCTCGATGTCTCCTGCATCTACACCGTATTTCTTGCCCAGCATCTCAAGGGTAGGAGACAGAGCGTTGTACTTATCAACAGTCTCCTTGGAACTCTTAAGCCTCTTCTGGATGGTGTCCTGCATCTTTGCATCGTACAGGTCCTTGTACTCGCCTTTAATGAGTCTCTCAAATTCTGCATTGCGGTCAGGTGTTGCGGTCTGTTGCACCTCGGCGGCAGGTGCTGCTTCTTCCTGGATGCCATACTTGACATTTGCAAGAGGATTGTTTTTTTCGCCCTTGGTCTGAGGCAAGGCGGCTGCCTCTGTTACGCCCTGACCCTCTGCTGTGCCACCGTCACCTGCTCCTGCACCGACGGAACCGCCTTCTGCAAAGAGCTGGAGACTAAGCATAGGGATAAAATCAATTTTCATGGGATATTCCTTTCTGTCCGTAAGTGGACGAAACTGTTTTTATGTTAAGGCTCGTGGCCTTTACACCGTGAGATGCTCAAGCTTCACATTCTGAGGGTAGTTGTGTGCCAGTACATGGGCACCACACTGAGCCACCCAGAAGGTGTGCAGAGCTTCGGCATACGCATCCTCTGTGGGAGTTGCGATGATGGTAGCCTCGCCATCCTTAATCTGAATCTTAGGCTTCTTCTTGAGCTGTTCGTTCTCATACATAAACTGCACTGCCTGTGCCACCGTGTATGCCAGCATTGTGGCTGCAGAGCAGATCAGGTCTTCTCCCTTAGGAGCAGATTTCGCATGACCTTTGATGGTCATGTGGATACTGCCATTACTGGGTTTCTGATAGAATCTTGCGGTAATCATTGGTCTCACTCCTTACGTAGGATCAGTGGACTCAGCCACTCTCTGTCTGGCTTTCTTAGTGGTAGAAGCTTCTGCCTTCTCATTACCACCAAGCGCCTCAGTCTCCTCTACCTTTGCGCCAGGCTGTGCACCGGCACTGGGAGCAGGAGCAACGCCACCGGTGATGCCTGCAGCAATCTGTTCTGCTATATTGGTTCCCTTAACCTGATCCAGAGCCTGAGCCATCATCAGCATCTGCTGTTGCATCATAAGCATCTGCTGATACATACCGCCGTTCTGGGAGATCTTTTGCATAATGAAATGCTTTCTATCGAAGTCCATCATGTCCAAGCAGGCCAGTGCCTGATCAGCCATCTGAGGATTGAAGAATCCGGCAGAATAGAACTGCAGTGCCAGCTCATTCTGGCTCATCTTGGAGTAGGGACTCTGCTTCTGGGCTGTTACCTCGATGTCAAACATAGGAACACGATAGCCCATATCCACGCCCATCTCGACACCCTGGAATTGGGGCTTGATGCCTGCGTTGCTGTACTCTACATACCGAGCAGCGCCATTCTCACCCATAATGCGGAAGCACCGGGGAATATCATAGAACTGACGAATCAGTTCGATAATCATCGTGCAGACTTCACGGAACTTACGGTACTGGCCCTTTCCGTTGTCTCTGCTCTGTTTCGAACCTGCCTCCATCTGTGCAGCCAGACCACTGGCAGCAGTAACGCCACCGGTGGTGCCACCATTGGAAACATCTCGGTTACCGGTGACTTCCTTCAGCTCATCCACCTTATTACTGGTGACTGCCACATAGATATCATTCAGAGGCTTGCCCTGTACCGGAAGAATGCTGTCCTGACCCAGACTGCCGTCAACGTGAATAAAGTCCTTGCTCAGGTCTGCATACTCTTCCTCATTGACCTCACCGTCAGCACGGATGAAGTGTCTAGGCTTGGCGTTAGCAAGCATATTCTGCATGATTGCCTGGTTGCCTCTGTCAATGTATTCCTGTGCAGACTGGCCTACATCGATGTAACCAAAGCCACAGGGAGAACCCTTGATCTTAAAGAGAGGGTCAAATACATAGGGATACATTCCATGGTCATACCAGCCATTGGGATACTGCTGGGGATCATTCTCCGTAGCAAACAGCACCTCATCATTCACATACTTGCAGTAGTGCAAAACAATCTTGCCGTTCTGGTGCTTCTTGTAGTACCAGTCAACAACAGCAGACTTATTGGTGGTATCTACCGTGTCATCGTAGATGTACTGACTCACATCCAGTGTCTTGCTGCCGAGCTTGCCCTGAAGCTGGGGATACTGATCCTCAAGAAGGTCATTGTCCATAAGCTCCACAGCAAAGAAGTTCCTGGACTTTTGGATATCTTTCACACCAGGCTCCCAGAACAAAGTGAGGATGTCACACTGTACAACAGAGATATCACCCATACCCTGCATCTTGCTGTTGTCCCAGAAGACACCGTACACACCGGTGCCCTCAATCAGCTTATCGTTGGCTTCTCCATCGTAGCTGTCCTCAAAGCCATTCTGATCCAGGATCACAGGAATGATAGAAGACAGCATCTCTGCCTCTGCCTTATCTCCTTCCTCTCTGGGGAGGATATTAGGAGAGGGGAAGTTGTCCATAGCATCAGCGTGTTTGTTTGCAATGCAGTTGAACAGCCAACCGGATCTGGGCTTTACTTCACTGGCATCACTGCCCTTCATATAGTCCCAGTGCCGCATTTTGTACCACTGCACATTCTGGATCACCTTCTGTTCAAGGTTGGCCTTGCCTTCCTTGTACTTCTGGAGAGTGGCTCTGGCCTTCTGGACCTGTTCCTTACCGATCACCTGAGCCAGGGCCTTGAAGCCATCCATAGCACCTGCAGGAGCCTGCTGAGGCTGTGTCATCAACATCTTCTGCATCTCACTCTGGGGAGTAGGACGAGGTGCAGACTGTCTACGAGCCATCTGCTCCCCAAAGGGGATTACTGCCTGCTGTTCCTCAGGCGGTTTCTTTTTATTCTTAGTCTCCATCGATAATCTCCATTCTCGGCCTCCTGACCGTCTTGATATCCTCTCTCTTGATGTCAAGGAATATGCTCATAGGATTACTTGCAAATTCATCCACAGGTGCTGCCGCTCTAGGCTTGATGGGGCGAGCCATACAGAAGTATCTGGTCTCATCAGCAATATGATCCTCGCCATCAGTATCCAGATCCTCCACCTTGTTCTCATCGTAGATAAGCGTTGGAATGGTACGAATAAATGCCTTGCAGTTATTGAAGACATACATCATAGGGAATCCATTCTCATCAAATGCAAGCCTGTAGTGTATCTGCATCCAGCCTGGTATACGCTCATGGTCACCAGGCGTGAAGTACACGCCGCACTTCATAGCAGCGTCATTGATTGATTCTCCTCCATCTGCAGCAAAGATAGCTGGGTCAGCCACACCAATAATCTTTTTACCCTTGAGCCATCTATGCTCACACTCTATCCTGTGGATCTCCTTAAACACCTGCTGAGCTGTCCACTTGACACCTTGGTTTGGTGTGTTTGTGCAGCCATACAACTCCAATATCCGATATGCCACACCGTCATAGTCAATAGCCCACCAGCCACAGGAAAATGGTCTGTTATATCCCCAGTCGAAGGACCGGTAAATCTTCCACCCATCCGGAATTTCAAAAGGTTCTATGACATGAGTCCATCGTCTGTCGGTGTAGTGTTCAGGGTTATCTCTCCACTCTGTGAAATACTGTCCAGAGAAGCTGTCCCAGTCTCCATATAGCAGTGCTTTTTTCTCTGCATCCGGCAGCGAGGCTAGTCTTGCTAGGTAGTTAGGATCGTTCTCCAACAGCTTCTGGTTGTCAAAAACAGAAGAAGGTACAAATATACGAGACATCCATCTTGTAAACAGTCCTCCATCTGGCTTCCTGACCTGCCTCTTCTCCCATATTGTTGTCATAGGTTGAGCTGCTGTGATAAATCTGTTTTTCACCCAGCCGTGTCCAATCCCACCTGGGTTAGCAGACGCTCTCATATAGCACCGAGTTCCTGGACCATTCGGTCTGTTTCTGGAGATCAGGTAAATGTACTCGTCATATGTAAAGTGTGTTAATTCATCGAACCCAATAAAATCGTAAGCCTTGCCCTGATAATTCAATTTGTCTTGCGAGTGCTGCATAGAGCCAAACACAATCTTTGCACCGCTTGGGAATCTCCATGTATGCTCAGATGCGTTATATTTGGCACCGGGGAATGCTTTTGTGTAGTAGTTCTGACTCTTTTCAATCAGCTCTGTAAGCTGAGGGAATGTCTTTCTAAGTATGAGTCCTTTGTAGTGAGGGATTTCTATCTGCCGTGTAGCTTCCATAACAAGAGCATCACTCTTGCCTCCACCAGCAGCACCGCCATATAGGGCCTCATCCTCAGGCCTTGCCATAAAGGATGCTTGTCTGTTTTGAGGTTCCCAAACAATGTTATCCATCGTTATCCTCCTCAGGAGGTGCAGGCATATCAGCAACTACAGGTAACAGCACCACACCATGGTAGCCCTGATCCTTTACCTCATCCTTCTCTGCCTGCTTTCTCAGGTTAGCAATCCTAGCCTCCTGCTCTCTCATATCAGCATCCGAGCGGATCATCTGCACTTCCTTGATGTCCTTGAGCACACCTGATAGGTTTTTGATGCTTTGAGTGCTTATCAGAAGCTCTGGGTTGTCCTCTACGAGGCATTTGACTCTATCGAGAAGTAAGTCGGCCACAGAGATTAACTTGGCTGCTCTGTCTACCTGCTTATTGCTGATGGCTGTCACAGTCTTTGTCACAGTCCTGTCACAAAACTGATTTCGTTGTGATATCCAGTCATCCTGCTTTGCTCTGTTGGCTATGGCATTGTAATGAACCCCATACTTCTGGGCCAGCTTACGGTAACTGGTATTGGTGGTGATGTATTCTGTTTTTATCTTTTGCCAGTCAGCCATAAGCCTCCCTCCAATCATTATGAGACCATTTTATTGGACTATAGCGAAAAGCAAAACCCCCCCTAAAATGCATAAAAAAGAGGAGGCCGAAGCCTCCCCTTATTTGCTATTACTATCTGCCAACCGTTCAGCAATACTCACAATACTTTGTAGTGCTTTATCGGCCATTCCCTTCCAGAAGTCCCTGTCTTTCTTTATGTTATCCATTTCCTCTTTATCCAGGCGTATCAGTTCACCATTATCGGCATTATACCAATATCGTTCCTTGTTCATTTCTCTGCACAGTTCAATGAATTTATCAGGATCGAATACAAAGCCCGGTTCCTTTTCGCATTTACAGTTATGGCACTCTTTTCCACAGGAACCTCGATAGAAACACACTCTACACGCAAATGCAAACTGTTCACCAAAAGGTTGCCATGTGGCTCCAGTATTAGAACGCATTAGTTTACCTCCCAAAAATGTTATAAATAATATGTCCAAGCAGACACCCCAACAGAGATCCTGCTATGGTCAGCCAGATGTTCATTCTACAACCTCTTCTTGCTTTCTAGCTTTCTACTCTCGTTTATACTCGTTGTTTCTTTCTAGCCATTGTCTACCTCCTTAGGCGGTTCTGGCAGTGGCATCCAGTAGGATACCGGGTGTTTATCACATAGCGCAGGAAAGAAAAACGCATTCCCAACGGTGTAGCACTCTCTTACTGGTGGGAAATCTCCTGCATCTGTCATATAGCCCAAAACACTCACAAAGTTCTTCGGCAACCTCTCAGTAACAGGAATCCATTTATTGTCGGTTGCAAAGGTAACACCGTGGGAAATAAGGTGGTCGGCTGCACAACCAAATACATAATCCATACCTTGCACTTGCGCTTCAAAGTGATTTACCTGCGGTAAGTTCTTTAGCAACTCAATCAGCTTTTCTCTTGCGTTAGGCATTGTCTGCACCTCGCTTTCAAACCAGTTTCCATTCCGTAAATCTTAGCTTTTAGCACAGCTATCTCTTGCTCAAGCTGTTGATTTCTTTTCTTCAATGTTCTGTTTTCTGCAAAAACAGTTTCCTTTGCCCACATAGGAAGAAAATTATTTGTCAGCCATTTTTTCATTGTCTTTCCTTTCTCCGTATGGGCAGAAATCATCATCCTTTAATGTCGCCACACCCGTCATACCATTAGTAGGATTTCCGCATCGGTAACCATCGCTAAACTCTGGTTTCACTCTATGCTTGCAATCCTTGCACCGAACCACTTCCACGGCATCCACGGTGGGAGCATCTACCATCAGCTTTCTTGCACCGCCCGGCTCACCGATATGCACACGGTCATATTCTGCAATCAAAGCACTTCTGCTAATCAAATCATTCTGTTTTTCATTTGCCATCTTTATAACTCCTTATAAACTTTGGAATTTCCACATATCGGTATTTCTTGCCTAAAATGCAATTTCTCGCAGCTTGATACGATAAACCGCAGACAAAGTGGAAACCATTTTCGGAGATTATTCCTCGGCGGTGTACGCAAGTTGAACAATTAGGAGTTGCCATCCTCATTCCCTCCGTCCTTTATGCTTACTCTCAATTCAACAACTCGTCCATCTTTCAGGTTCCACTCATACCCACTCGATACTGCTTTTTTGCATTCTATACCGCCAAGTAATTCTTGCACCATATAATCACGAACGGCACACAATGCTTCATCTGTACATTCTGTTTTGTTATTCCACAATGACTTATTCTTGTTAAGTGTTCCAGCATAGATTGCAAACAATCCACATCCAACGTGATATTCAGCCATCCTCATTCCCTCCGTCCATCTTTTCTCCGTATGAACAGAAATCCTCGCAGCTTTGTGCCGTTTCAATTCCTTCTGCTTTTCTCAAATAACAAGTGCCAATCTTATTTATGACTCCATCACCTTTGAACAACTTTTCAAAGTGTCGGCAATACTTACACCGCACCACTTCCACCAGTTTCCCTCTTAGCACCTTTGCCATAATAATAGCAGCAACCTCTAATGCTTCTGGATCGACATAATCGCCAGCACCCAAAGCAATCCCATCTTCACAAATTGAATCAAATGCTTGCTTAACTGTCATTTCCATCACCATCCATCTTTTCACCGTATGAGCAGAAATCGTTCTCTAATCTTCGGACTCTTACATAAGGGCATCCGCCAACCCTTTGCATATCATCAACAGAATCACCCATAAATGAATCACCGGGCATCCAATGTTCGCAATCCTTACACCGCACCACTTCCACGGCATCCACGGTTGGCTGTGCGTCAACTTTCCAAAGTACCGGCTCCAAACCAACAACAAAACCTATTTCATCTGTAAACATCCCAGTAAGGCTTTTCAAGCCTTCCATCAACTCATTGGCATCAATCAGCCGTTGTTCATTTGCCATCTTCTGCCCTCCTATTCCACGCTTCGATTGCTTTTGCTTTCCCGTCTTGCTGTTCGTAGCTGTCAACAATCGTCTTGCCAAACACCTTGCATTTTGTACATTTAACCACATTGTATGGCATTTGATAAATATACTTAGCTTTACCACCGCAAAACGGACACGGTTTTAATTCAGCCATCCTCATTCCCTCCGTCCATCTTTGCAAAGCAGAACGGACACCCCTTAAATCTTGCTTTCCAATATTCCCTTGTTTCGCTCTCAATTTTGAACACTTCCTCACAATGGGAACAGTCAATGCTTCGGTACACAATGTTGCCTTGACTATCCACGGCATATCCATCTTCCCAATGGGCGTGCACCACTTCCACCTCAGGAGCATCTTCTATATGCTGAATCACTCTCCGCAAGTTCGCTCCGTTTATGGATTTATCATCTTGAAGTGAGGATTTAAGAGCCTCGGCACTTATCATCTTTTCCATTACTTCCACTTTCCTTTCACATAGTCATATTCCGGTGCAAACTCATACCGTGAATAGAAACTATCGTGTAGTTCTTCACCATAGGCTTCTGCAAGAGCATCGTCTAGCTTCTTCTGGTAGTAGTCTGCTTCATCGCTCTTTTCCCAGGCAGGCTGGTACATATCGATGTACTCGCCGATACCCTTAACCACCTTCAACAGTCGACCTTTTCCGAAGGTATCTTTTTCCATTATCTCGGAATCTCTCAAAACCAGAGACATCATATCGAGGATCTGCTGCCGGCCACTCATAAGACCTGCGTGGAAGTAGGCCTGCTGCATCTGCTTCTGTCTAGCTAAAAAGTCATTCTTGCCCATAGTTACCTCCCATGCCTACGCATGACCTTGGTGACACGTTCTGATCTCTGACAGTAGATATCACCCTTCACCTTACGCTTTTTATCATCCTGCGCTTTCAGTGCATCGTATTCTGCCTTTTCTTTGAGATACTCCGGGCAGCTTGCGTGGCATCCTGGGTAACGCTTCGGAGCCACGCAGAACTGGCAGCACTTAATTGTGTGCGGAGTGTAATATCCACTACCCATTGAACAGCTTCTCCTTCCTGCGCTTTTCAACAACAGGATTCCAACCACAGCTTCTGCACTTCACCTTGTCGCAGATAACACCTTCGTTAAACTTGCAAGGCATAAAACTTTCTGCCCTAACTGCTGCCCTATGTATATCAGTGCATCTTCTGCTGCAAAGCATCTTTCCACCTTGCGAGGAAAAATCGATTCCCTTTGTTCCGCAAACGATACAAGTAAACTCTCTCATCTTATGTCTCCCTTATCCGGATGCCATGCACCCACAGCATTAGCTTTTTCTTAATTTTGTACACTTCAGTTCTGACACCCTTCACATCCTCAACCACAAGCTCTCCATTTTCCATATAAGTGAAATCAGCAATGTAGTTGCAGGCTCTCTCGCCCTTCTGTTTAGGGATCAGTTCAAACTTGACCTGTCTCTTTAGGTCACTGATTGCTCCAGCTCTTTCCATGAGTCTCAGGCATCCCCATCTGTAGTATTCCTTCACAGAGTCAAACACCTGACCATCAGGAGCCTTCATTTTCCTGGAGCCATATTTGTTTGCCATATATCCCACCTACTCATAGTCATATTTTCGATTAAGCATCTGTGCAATCATGCACCCTTTCCAGCAATCACAGCACTTGGCCTTCATGTATTTCTTCATACCATCTTTCGATGCGAATGCCAGATGCAATGCTGTGCTATCATCAATGCCCTCGCAGTAGACCATCTGCGGAGCCTCATATTTGTAATAGGGACAAACCACATCTTTGGTAAAATTATGCTTACCCATAGGTATATACCCCCTTATTCACCGAACAGCTCCCTGTCACGGTACTCTTCATAGCAACGATCACAGTATGCTTCATAGGCATCCTGATCGAAGTCTACCTCGTCCGGTTCCATCCATGAAGGGTAACCGGTTCTAAGGCATCTCGTAATCTCCGGGTGTTCCAAGTCTGCGTACATCTTTTTCACCTCCGAACATTCTTACTAGTCCCACCTCCGTGGGATCACTCTTAAATCCAGCCGAGATCATCAGTTGCTTCACCGATGTCGGCAGTGCCATATACTCTTTGTTTACCTTCTGCTTTGCCCTAAAGGACCTCATAAAGTTTGATGCAATTACCGTCTCCACATCATCTGCAGGACTCATTGCCCACTGCTTAAGCTGTCCAGGATCATGCACAACCGATTGCACCTCAGCCGGCAGCTTTGCAAATTCCTCTTCACTTCCATAAGAGGAGTTTCTGAGAGCTTTAGATACTAAGGCCCACGCCTCCTGTTCCGTCATCTCCTCCGGCTGTGTGATCTGCCTGATCCGCTCCTTAATCTGTCCAATAGCAGGAGGAAATCCTTTGCCATCACCGGAGATAAAAGCCTTCACAGCAGCTCCTACCAGTTCATAGGGTTCCTCATCGAACATAGACTCCCACAGAGCTATGGTAGACTCAGCTTCCTGCTTTGTGATATCCCGGTAGAAGGCAGGGTATGCACCCCTAAGTACCGACAGGATCTTGATGGTGTCTTCTCTGTTCATACGATTCCCTCCTCCTGTGCAATCTCCAGGAACACATTGCCACCTTTGCGATTAGCAGGTCTCTGGTCCGTATCCTTCCTCGCCCAGTTCCGGATAGTGGCCAGATGGTTCTTGTACTTCTTACCGGTGGAAGCTATGTACTCAGAGAGTCTTTCAATGCGAGCTGAGTAATCATGAGGGAACTCTACCTGCAGTTTCTGGTAATCCTCATCAGTAAGGAGAACATTCTCATACATACCATACTTGTGGCGAGTGATCTTTGGAGGCTCAGCCTCCTCTATATCCTCTACTACACTACTCTTATCTTTACTTATCTTATCTATACTGTGGCAACCATCTGGCAACCCATTGGCAACCACTTGGCAACCAAGGGTGTAAGCACCATTTTCTTTAATACCCAGGAGACTCAGCTCCTCCTGATAATTGGTAGGTGTATACCTGTCTTTTCTCAGGGTATTGTGCAGTCTCCAGTGCTTAATGACGATCACACCGCTCTCAAATCGAATCACGAAGTTCTTCGCCATCAGGATCTTCAGATCATCGGTGCTTGCGTGTGCCTTCAGCATCGCCAGTTGGATCTGGTTGTTGAAGCCATCATCATCTGCACCTTGGTTCAAATGGAAATACAATGCCTGTGCAGCAGATGACATCTCAATAAATGCATCACTGTCTGTGACAGCGTTGGAGTACATTCTCTTTTTAGCCATCTTCCCTCACTCCCTTCGGTATAATCTTGGTCTTGTTATCAAAGTGCCGGTGGACTAAAGTCATCTGGGTAGGCTCGTCTTTTACAACGAGCCAGTCCTCAGAATTCACCTTCCACTTCTGCATCAGCTTCCGCTGTGCCACAGTTGGCTTCTTGCCATGCTTCATCTTCCGGTACTCCCAAAGCCACCGTCACCACGGTCCGTCTCTTCAAGATGATCCACCAGTTCCAAAGCGGGATGCTCACACTTGACGATAACGATTTGGGCGATTTTGTCGCCCTTCTTCACCTCGTACTTGCTACCGCCGTGGTTGAATAGACACACACGGATGGAGCCGGTGTAGCCACAATCGATAGTGCCGTCCGTGGTGATTCCGTGGTTCACCATCAGACCAGAACGGCTCCGCATCAGTCCCACGCAGCCTTTTGGGATTGCTATGTGCGTTCCTGTGTCGAAGGTACGGCTATGGTTGCTACGGATATAGCCATCCTCATTGGCATAAATGTCCAGACCACCATCCCACGGATGGGCAAACTGGGGCATTTTTGCCCCTTCATCTAATGCGATTTTCATTTCTTTTTTCTCCTCTTTCCAAAAGGATTTGGTTTACGATCCATATTCTTGATAGGCTTGGAGGGTAGTCCAATCATTCTCGGTTTACCCATTCTCACTACCTCCGAATCTCAGCTTAGTAACAGCCATAGGAAATTCCTCAATCTCACTTGCCCACAGGCAACTACCCTTGCCATTAAGCTGTTCCCAAATTAGCGGGAAGCCTCCGATGCCATCGAACAGACTTGCCATCGTAGCATCTCGCTCATAGCAACCACACAATCTCTTCAGCACCCACTTCCAAGGTGGGATAGCAATGGAGTTACCCAAAGCCTTATACCGGGGAGAATCGGCTTCCTTGTGCTTCTTGCCCTTGCTGTCCTCCCATTCGCCGATGTCCGTCCATCCGTCAGGGAAACCTTGCAGCCGTTCGCACTCCAGAGGAGTTAACCTACGGACTATGTAGCGAACCTGCACAGCGGATGGCCATTTTGCAACCAAGGTCGGTACGGTTCCATCCGTATAAACCTGCGGATCATACTGAGCGTTCTTGCCTTGGTTGAAGAAAGCTCTGTCGATAACGATCGGTGCATTAACGATAAGGTCTGTCGCATCCTTGTGGTCTCTGGCTTTTAACGATGATGCTATGCCTGAGTCTTTGTACTTTCCAAAAGCCTGCATCTCGTAGCAAACAGGCTGCGTTACCATTGGAACATATCCACCACCCATACCCATAGATGCAGGTAAAGTGGTGCAGATACCATTTGTTTGTACCGTTGCATGGTTTTGGTTAGACTCAAGTAGTATAGGCTGCACCACAGCCATCCCACCTTGATTGCATCCAGGGTAACCACAGTTCAGAGCATCTAATGTCCTTGCAGTGTCAGCCTCGTAGATGCCACTGTGGGGGTTGTCACTAAGCATACAGTTGCTGTGATAAGAGCTGATGCCGTAGACCACTGCGTGGCGATCCGTAGTGTTGAGAGTAAGGCACACATCCTCATTCACTCCATCCCCCTGCGGACCGTTGTGGTCTGCTCTACCAATCATCGAACCTTGGATGCCATATGCTACAGCAGGCTCACCTCCGTGGGTACAGGTCAGTGTGGGAGATACCCCTTCGTAACTGTGTGCTCCACTCTTTCCTCCACCTTGGTCTACTGCAATGACAGGCTGAAACAGTGTCTGATCCTGAAGGGTTGATAGAGTAGCACTCTTGTTCTCTTGGATTAAAGCTCCTTTTCCTCCACCATCGCATCCTCCTCGGATTTTGAGGGTGCAAGGGACTGCTCCACCAGTGCCTTCTCCAGCATCTCTGGGAGCTTCTTTCCCCTTTTGTTTGCCCGGTTCAATATTCCCTGACACGCCTTTTCGGACAAAGAGTATTTCTGGTGCGGAGAGTCCTCCAAAATCTGCGACAAGTGCGATTCGCCTACGCCGTTGTGGTAGAGGCTTATCGGATGTTCCCCAAAACTGTGCATCGAGAACTCGCCAAGCAATGCTCCACCGTCCATCCACATCAAAGAAGCATCCGCTTGTAGGCCATCCTTTTTCAGGTACAGGAACAGAGGCTGCTTCCGGCTCTGCGACACGGATTGCTTCTTCGATGACCGCTGCGAAGTCTTTTCCTCCGTTTGTACT
>JAEIGA010012210.1_pt1 | contig 13034 bp, 35 predicted proteins | sample 9270691 | NCBI WGS metagenome assembly JAEIGA01 (sample SAMN17057246, study PRJNA624740) | gut metagenome | biome: biome; isolation source: fecal sample | host: Bos grunniens | place: China: Xizang | collected 2019 | reverse complement strand
TCCTCCTCACTGAGCACTCTCGTTACTTTAATTCTATCTGCTATGACCCAAAGTCTGTTGCCACTTTCTCTAAAATTGTAGAAGCCTCCATCTGGGAGTCTATCTGTGAAACACTTCTTGGGTAATGTTGCCACGTAGTCAGTATAATCAATATCTGCTACATATAACACCTCACACCATACTCTTTTAAATCTCTTACCGCGCTGTGATTTATAAGTTCCATTTGAAGACATTAACCATGGTGCACTCGGTACTCCAGTACCAATATGCCAACCTGGTCTGTGTGCAAATCCTTTGTGATCCATAATAATTTGTGCCATAATCCATTCATTTTTAGGTGTTTCCTCCTTCTTCCCAATGAATAATGGGAACAGTCTACCTTTGGAATCCATCTCAAATAATTTCCAACCTCTTAATATTTTCATAATTAACACTCCTTTTTTGAAATAATATTTTCTATTTTATTTATATAAAACTCAATATCCGTAGCTGCCTTAAGTACATTTTTAGAAGGATATATATCATCTCCATCATTCATAAGATTATTATCTAAATCAAAGATATCATAATCAATCCACTGTCCACCTTCTTTAAATGAATCCCAACTTCCGATATATACATTAACCAAGTACCCTTTATACTCCATACTCATAAACTCAGTATCATTAAGATAACCATTAACATCTAAGCAATCATCATCAATAAAACTATTTATATTAATTTCTAAAATTATATCGTTATCCTTGGCAAGTTTTTCTGCTTTTGCAATGGCTTCAAATATTTTAATTATACCCATAACTCTTTTCTCCAATCATTTTGTACAGTATTCGTAAAACAAAAGACCTGCTATTCGCAGATCTTCTGAATATCGCTTTGCATTTGACTTAAGCACTTATCACATACACTAAAACTAATCACGCTATCATTATATTTCACACGACCAATCTCCATTTTAACTGTTGCATCTCTTTCACAACAGAGTAAGCAAGTATCACCATCGTTTACTTTGGTTAATTCAATAATTTTCTTTTCCATTTTAAACCTCCACCATTTCTATGATAAATTCGTCCTGCTCATAAATTTGTCCAACACAAGCCATCTCTGTCCAACCCTCGGCTTCCGCGGCCTCATAATGACCAACATATGTTTCAAGTTTATCGTACACTGCCCTACTATTCCTATAATAATATGAATAATCTGGTTCTTTTGTAAGTGTAACCTTTGCACATACACCATATGAAAATTTCATTTTATTACCTCCTTGATAAAAATATTATACACTTTTTTCAACAAAACTACATCTTTTTATGACACGACTCATACAATTCCATATGTTCGCCATTATCAAAGATATTCATAATTGCCTCTGCAACCCTTTTAGCATATTGTAACCCAATAATATATCCATCAATTTGGTCTACAGTTAGTCTCTCATGATGAATATTAATTTCAACCCACTCAGGATAATAAATGTCATGCGAAGAACCATCATTGACATAAAATTCAACATCCTCGATTTCATCACTAGGTCTAACACTTACAAAATAAATATGTCCATTATAATATTGTTCAAACCATACCAATGTACCATCAATGTTATATCTGTAGAAAATACTGTCTTTGCCTCGTTCTTTCTTTAATTCTAATACCGCTTTCATAGTTAACCCTCTTCCTTAATGGGTTTCCAAACCTCAACATTTTCACCATCAAATTCGTCATCGGTAAAATCTTCTTCATCACAATGTTCATACCCCATTGCTTGTAGCACCACCGCATCTGAATCCATCATAAATGCTATACCAACTTTATTTGTAGACTTATCTCTCCATCTTAATTCCATATTAATTTGCCTCCTTCATATTCAAATCATTTTGTCCTGTAATCTGCTTAGTAAATTGCTCTGCCAAGGCCTCTGCAATTCCAGGGAAGGTCTTACTTCTCAGTTTTGCTCTCTCTTCCTTAGGTAATTTCCAAGCCTCGGCATACCAAGCAGGCATTGTTTTACCGCTTTCATATACAATTCTCGGTGCAGCTTCCACAATTTTTGTAGCCACTAATGGTTCAAGTCCTATTAACCATAAACAAGTTTTCTTATCAAATGGATCGCCAAACATCGTAGGATTAATAATTTGGTCTGCCTTTCTCCATCTTGTGCTCATACAGCCCACAGGATTCTCAATACAAATATGTTCGCAATTAGCATTTGCAAACACCATAAAGAACTCAACTGCTTCTTCTCTATCCTTGGCCCTCTGAATTGCTTTCTCTCCATATTTCTCTACATTAAACCAACGGTTCCCTGTAACAGTAAGATAGGTACAAGGCGGATGAGCAATAATCAAATCCCATTTACCTTTAATAGAATGTCTAGTGCCATCCATAGTATTAAACATACAATCACCATTTACCAAAGGAATTACATCTTCACAGATATGCCATTCAGGATGTCCTCCTGAACACTCCTGAATATCACAACTGTATGCCTCCCAACCTCTTTTTCTTAACTCAATTGTTACTGCTTGGCTTTCCTCACAAGCTACTAATGCTTTAAATTTTTTCATAATAATAACCTCTCAATCATTTTGTATTGTTTAATGTTCATAAACTGCAGTAATAATTCCCTTATTACCTGAAAAACATCTCTTGCATTGGTCACAAGTAACTCCTGTATTGTGTCCATTTTTATCAACCGCTGGACAATGAGCAAGATTTTCCATTGTAGAATCAGTTCCATCATCATACACAAATTTATTTAATCCATCGAGATGATAACCTTCCGTATTTCCTTTCCATTCAGAAATGTTACAAACAAGATTCTCAGGCAAGTTGCCGCACTCTTTAAGATATTTTTCAATAAATCCAAATCTCTTTGTGTAGAAATAAAACTGTATATCAGGAAGTTCAACTGCCAACTTAACCATATGCAGCAAATAATTGTAATTCATTATTTCGCCACTAGAATGCCATCTCAGTACTTTTGCCTTCTTATTAATCAGATTCTCTTTAACCTGTTTGAAGCCATCGTCCATATCGTGCCTCATAATTACAGTATTTTTGCCAACGCTTGGAATAACAGTATTATGAAATCTTCGTGCATCTTTTACCGCATAGCAATAATTTTCGCATCCATCGCAACATCCGCTGCAAGTGCCCCGTACATTTGTTAATTGTCCTTTATCTTTTGTAGACAAAGGTTTACTACCTGGCATAAGATTAAATGCATAAACTCCTTTCCCTAATTTACTATTTCCTTTTGCAAGTGAAATTGTCATTGCAGGTTCATAATTGATTTGATACATTACATTTTCCATAATTTATATTCTCTCCTTAATCATTTTGTATTGTATATATATTAACAATATATTTAGCCATATATTAACTCATCGAACAGAGCATATTGAAATATACAATCACCAACAATAGCGTCGGCAACATCTATATCTCCATCCCAAATGTCACAATTAAGTGCCATCTGAATTCCTTTTATCAATTTATCCATAGTAAGTTGATATGTTTCATCAGACTCTTTATCAATTAACACGATAAATTCTTCTTTTTCAAGAATGCGATACATTAATTCATCTATACATGCATCAGGATATTCTGTTTCAACCCTATCCCATTCTTCAGTATCATTTCCAATACAACACCAATATCCAATACCTCCCTCGATAGCACAACTAATAAGATCGATTAAATCTTCCTCTGAAATTTCTATTTTTTTAGTAAGCACGTATTCCTTCATTTTGTACTACTCCTATATTATAGCATTAATTTTATAATTTGTCAATCATTTTGTATTGTTAATCATTTTCCTCTTCATTAATTAAATATCCGTACCCTAACGCTTCAATCTCATTATCATCAAATCCAATGTTCTCAAAAGTGTCTAGTACTTCTTCTTTATTACAGTCATAATTTTGTTCAATTTCTGCCATACAATATCTTAACAATTTTGTTGTTCTTTTATATCCCATGGAGCCATCAAACACATCATATTCAACTTCTCTCTGTATATACACAAGAAGATCAATATGTGAAATCTGTGCTAACTCATATGCGGCTTTAATAAGTTCACATTTAAATTCATTTGACATAAACTGTCTTGTGTCATCCGACTGCATAATTTCTTTGCAAGTTTCTTCAACATTTTCTTTGGTTAAATGTCTAATACCTACATCCATAAGGTGCGAAATGCCACCTCTGAATACATAATCACCGTATCTATCACGGATTGCCTCAATTTTCTTTTTGTTTTCTACATAATTACTCATAATTTAAATCCTCCTTATTCCTCATCATCAAATTCTACAGTAACTTCATAACCATCCTCATCATAAACTTGGTTACAATTCTCACAATACCAATATTCATCCCCTTCTATATCTTCTCTTTTTTCACACTCCGTATCACAGTGGAAACATTCAAAATAATCAGGGTTATCATCAATCACTTCGGTTTCATTCCAGTCAATCCATCCGCCTGCTTCTATAGACTCATTGCTGCCTTCAACACCAATTAATTTGTCATAGCCACCGTTGCCGCAATATGGAGTTAATTCCTGGAGTTCATTACTTGCTCTATCAATAGCATCTTCCTCATTGGCTGCCCAAACCTCTTTATAAACAGTTATAGTTGCGGTTCCCATTACTTGATATTTTTTCATGATTTATTCCTCCTTAAAGTGCTATCCAAACTCTCATTGTGTTCATCAGGTCATAAAACTGACTTAACATATCATTAATATTATCTTCATTTGATTCCTCATCAAACTCATCGAGATAACTTTTGGTATCTTCGCAATCATCAATCATTTCCTCAAGATCATATTCATACCAATCTCTATCTTCCTCAGAAAGTTTTGGTAATAATTCCTTACAGCAGACAATCACCTGATCAAGAATTGCAACACAATTTTCCTGTGAAGAATCATCTGAATTTATTAAATCTCTTAACTTGCGACCATTTGTTTTTAAAGTATAACTCCAATTTGCCATTATTGTTTCCTCCTTATCTCCAAATACATTTACCAAGCTCAATAAATATACAACCAATACCATACCAATTTTGAAGTTCATCTAATGTCATTGGTTCTCTACCCTTACTGCCAGAACCTTCGTTCCATTCTTTTACAATTGCCTCAATTGCTTCATCTTCGGTTAAACCAATACCTGTCCAAGTATAATTCTCAGATTCCATTATTGCTACCCATACACCATTCATATTAGTTTTCCTCTCTTTCATAAACTGTAATGCAATTATACTTTTCTTCACCGACTTCTTCAACTTCAAACTCAACACTTGCATCGTTGAACCAGATGCCTCTACATCCAACATCAACAAATGCATCTAAACAAGGAATACACAACCATCCTCCGTTGAAATTACAAATAGAAATATTAAAATCTTCACCATTAAATCTGCTATCATGCTCAAGTACATACAACAATTCATTCACACTGTGGCAATCTCTGTCCTGCATAAACATATGTGCCTTAAAGGCTTCAATAAGTTTTGTTTTAAATTCTGCACTCGTCATAACTTAATCCTCCTTAAGTTGTTTTAAGATTTCAATTACTGTTTTCTCTGGGTCTTCATACTCCATCAAATGCATAAAGATATTACATTTTGTAATTTCCCACCAAAGCTTACCTGGAAACACATCCTCAATTACATTTTGAAACGCTACCTCGTATGCTTTAATTTTCCTCTCCTTTGCCTTTCTTAGTTCAATCATTTTGTCGAATAAGCCTTGCGAAAGTTTTGTGTGCTGCTCACTTGTGATATATATATCAATTCCTCCTTATTCTTTCATTAAAATATAATGTTTGCCAATACGATTAACATAATCATTATCTGCAACTTCGACATTAAACTCTCTTTCTAATTCAAAAGGGTTGTCTGTTGCTTTAACATAATCAGTTGTTAACAAATGCACTAGACATTCAAAATTGTCTTCCTTTCGAAATGCTCTGAGTCTTGCAGCGTATTCTTCCTCAATAGTAGTTTCCATTTCTGAAGCACATCTATCGAGTTCTTCTACTAAAAAGTAATCGAGATATATGGCATCGCTATCGTAGATTTTAATTCTTTCAGTTTCTGACCTCGGATATATTAAAGTTTCAATAAATATCATTCCAAATTTTGTTTGTACAGGACTTAATCTAATTCCTTCCATAATAATTCTCCTTATAATTTTCTTATTCCAGGTATTGTAGCTTCACCATCAAGTACCAAACTCAACAAATCCTGAGGCCTATACCAATCTTTTCCTGCATAGGGGCTTTCGAAGTTGGCACCAAACTCTTCATACCAATCTCCATCATTATTCCAATCTGCACCAACAACTCCAAATGGACTTAATTGTTTTGAAATCTTGCCGTTTTTCCAATGAATTTCGTGGTCTGTGCGTTTAGTGTCAATGTTATACTTATCTTGAAACCACCCTCGTTCTTCTGACCAGCCCTCGTGTGTTAATTGCATTTAATATTCCTCCTTAATTTCTTCTTGGTCAAAACACTCCCAATTATCTGGTTCTGCGAGATATTGAGGCTTACATTTTAATGCTGGTAAAATTTCATCCGAATTATTCACTTCGATAAAAAATTCGTCATCATTATTAATATTCATAAAATACATACGATATTTTTTCATAAATAATTAAATCTCCTCTTCTTTAAAATCTTCAGGAACTTCGAACCATCTATATTGATGTTCAAATTCATCCGTTTCTGGGTTTATCACCATACAATCTACAAGAACCACATTTAAGTCATTCTTAACAATGTGATTTATTTCGCTTAATGGATAATCCCAAAGCTCATCGGCGTATCCATTTTCTACAAGAATTTCTTGAATAAGCTCAATATCATTCTCCCCATTAATAATATAACATTTGCCTGTTACTGCCTCTAAATAATTCTGAGGGCTATAAATTTTCTCTGACTTTACCATTTAATTTTCCTCTTTTCTTCATATATTCTTCAATTGCATACTCGATAGAGCACCAATAAGATTCCCAATATCCGTCATTATTTCCTAATGCATGTTCAACATCAAGAATCAGTTCGTCAGTAACATCCAGTTTAATTTCCCTTACCTCAAGTTGGCCACGAATGTCTTCTCTTTTGTACTCTTTATCAAGCTCCTCATAAATTTTTCTACATTCCTCATTGGTTAATCCAATTGGTTGTCCATTACGATAAATTACCATATTAATTCTCCTCCACAAATTCTAAATCGCCGAGTTCATTTAGAATTCCATTTTCCTCAAGGCAACCACCGTAAAACCCCCAGCAACTATCGACTTCTTCTTCATTCTCATATTCTTTAATCACCTCGCCACAATGAGGACAAATGTCATATATGGTTACTTTCTTTGTAAGTTTGTATCCATACACATCACCTGTTAAATATTGGTCATAGGTTTCCATTTCACCCTCAAGGTATTTGTCTGCCCTCTCTTTCCAATTTTCTTCAGTAATATTACCACACTCCTCAAAAATTGTTTTCTTGGTTACATAAATAAATCCTACGATACCGCTATCCCAACGGTCATTATATGGATAACAATTAGATGTTGATACTGTAATGCCGCTATGGTCATACATATTAATTGCTTTGATAAGAATGAGATCAGATTCCTTCAGTTCTTTATACACATTTTGCCAATCATCACTTTCGTGGTCATCACACCAATGTTTTCCTGTAACATCGAGATAAAGATGCTGCATAAATTCATCGGGATTATCAAAATTATGCTTGTCTCCCAAACCATAACACCGATGCCAACACACCATTATACAGAGATTACTCCATTCACGAGGATCGTCTGCATAATTTGACTGTTCAACTTCAAGGGTGTATTCCACACCCTCCTTATCCTTCATCTTGAATGGACTTTCATAAGCGTAATGTTTGTTATTTATCATATTTAATTCCTCATTTAAAATCATTATTTTATGTGCTTAATATTCTTCATCGTATTCTTCTTCGTAATTAATTTCAGGCTCATAATCTGCAATTAATTTTCCGTTGCTATCTTCAAGTCTTAAACCTGTGTCCGCCCTTTCTCGTTTGTAGGTTTCAACAAGTCCTTCCATAAATTTAAGTGCTTCTTTCTTGTTGTTAAAATAATCTCTTGCGATTGTATCACCGCACCAATTTGTATAAACCAATGTGTACTGCATAATATTTCCTCCATTAAAATCACTCTTTTATAGCACAAATCTTACAATTCCGTTTTCGTTTGGTATAAACATAAATTCTCCAATTCCACCATGTAATAATTTTCTTGCTTCTGTTTTTGTATATCCTAAATTATCACACCAATCAGAACAAAAATCTTTCCAATCTTCATACCACGCACAAATTTCTACTTTGATATTGTATCTTTTTGCATGTTTCTCAATCTTGTATTTAATTTCTTCTGTAAATTCGATATATTGTTTTAAATAATCAATATTATGTTTATCCATTTAATACACCTACTTTCGCTTTAAAATCGTCATTTTATTCTTCAATATATACAGAATATATTTCAGAATTATCTGCAAAATCTTGTTCGTGTTCTAATACAAAACATTCCGCTTCTTCCTTTGTATCACATTCTTTTATTATTTCTTCTATTTCTTCTCCAAATTCATCTAATGTTGTTATAATAACTTTTACTTTATTCATATTTTCGCCAATCATCTTACAATGATTATACAAATCTTCAATAGTATCAAAATGCTTGTGGTTCAAAGGATTCTCAAAGAAATCTGCTTCAACATTTTCATAATCCATCATAGGAATATCTACTTCGTCCGACTCCATAACATCTGTAAAGTCCATAATAGTATCGTACTCTACATTGATTCTCTTGCCGCTCTCATTGTCATAACTAATCTTCAAATCTTTCATAGTAAATCCTCCATTTAACTTTTAAAATCACTCTTTATGATTGCAATTAAGCGTAATAAATTCAATTTCATTATTCCAATTAGAACCGCCAGACAAAGTTTCTTCAATCAATGTATCTACCCAATCAATAAGAAATTCGTCCGTTGTCTGTTCTGTATCTTTTGCGGAATACCATTCAAGTATTTCTTCTCTCAATTTAGCTTTTTGCATTTTAATATTATCCATAACATTACCTCTTAAAATCACTCTTTTATTGCCTTGCTTTCATATTCTTACATCCATTGCCAATACATTCTTTACACTTCGGTGCATATTTATATGGTGGCAAACCCTCAATATCAACATTGCATATACAAATAACGTAAAGACTGTCACCCTTGAAAGAAGGGAATGTTTGTTGATATTTACAGTTCTTAATTGCCAAATATTCATCATAGCTCTCATTGGTTACAGTCATAATTTCACCTCTTAAAATCGTCATTTTATTTTGTTGATTCTTCATAGTCCAAAGAAAGATATTCAAGCAAATTCTTGTAAATATCCAACTGATGGTCGTGCAAGTAAAGGCACAATTCAATTTCTGTTTCAAAAAACTCCTCTATGGCTGTTGAATTTGCCCATCTATCAAAAGCACTCATTGTTGTGACACGAAGCATCCATCGGTTGTCTGTCCCACTATGAGGACTTACAATCAGATAACGAACTGTGTTTGTTTTTGCTTCTAAATTTCCGTCATATTCTGCAATGTCATAGTTCTCATAATCATTTTCAAACCATCGTTTAATATTTTCCATAGCAACCTCCACTTAAAATTATCCTTTTAATGTCTGTAAATAGTGATTTCACCAAACTCCGTTTCTTCTACTGCAACAATAGGCTGATACGGCTCATTCTCATCGTTAGGCTCATACACCCAAATAGGCATATTCTCATCATACTTTTCTAATTCCTTAATTAATTCCTTAATAGTCATATTATTTTCCTCCACTTGAAATTACATTTTTAAAGCTGCCGTCTTTTCTTTTTCATATAAATCTTCCGTCAATTCATCAATAGTAATATCTCTGATAAACTCGTCATAGCAATAAACACTAAACACATCAAACATCGGTTTTCCGTCAAATCTGTCATAGATATAAGACAAGCAACCATAGTTTTCATATCTTATCCATTCAATATTATCATCAGTTTTTCCATCATTTAAAAATCCACCATCGTTTACATACTCGTCAATAGTAACACCATTGATCTCAACGATAAAACCTCTATTCTCTATTTCTCTTGCTTGTTCAATAGTTCTAACATCTTTGATAATTTCCATCAGCTCGTTATAATCTCTTTTGATTTCTTCCATTGTAGGAAAATCGCCACAAGTATATTTATTCATTATTAAAGCCTCCATATAAAATTATCCTTTTTAATCTTCTTCTTGACAATCTGCAATTTCAACATCTGTCCATTCAAATTCGTCCGTTCCTATTTCCTCTGCAATTTCCAATGCTTCTTCTTCTGTTTCTGCTTCAATTGTTATAAACCCATATCTGATTGCCTCAATGTTAAATGTTTTCATATCTTTTTCTCCTTATAAAATTACATTTTTAATTGCTAAACTAGCTCATACAAAGCGTCAAATCCAACTTCTTCGCACCATTCACATTTAGATTCCACATCATCATCTTCATCAACACGATGCCTCAGTGTTGCTTGGTTACCCTCACGGCTTTCAATTGCTGCAAGACAGTGATCGCAGACCCATAAATTTTCTCTATCATCTTTCATACTGTTTCATCCTTATAAGAGGTGGGCAAAAGCCCACCTTAATTACTTTCCTTAGGTGTTACAATTTTGGTGTACTTATCTCTTAACCAACTGAGGTATCCTTCAAGACTTCCGTCTTTATACACCCAGAAATGGTCTTCGTCGTATGACCAGAATATCATTACTTCGTGTCCTATAGTCACACTATTAAACACATAGTCTGCTCTTTTACCGTCTTCAGATGTGAAACAGAATTTAATATCTCCCTCCCTTACACCTTTTTTAGTTAATGATAAGTATAAGTATCTTCTCAAATTTTCCAAGTCTTCTTCTGTTTGCACATCAAAGATTTCTAAACCACATTCATCGCTACCTTCTTCAAGCAAATCATATATGTTTGTGTGTACCCCACTTAATCTTTTAAGTTTATTGCTAACTGCAAACAAAGCTGATTCCTCATATTTTTTACACTCTTCTTCATCGTAAAAAATCATTCCGTCCTCTGCGATATACTCTACTCTGATTACCTGTTCGATTGTTCCCTTGATTTCGTTCTTTTTCATAATTATTTTCTCCTTTTATGTTTTTATTTTATTGAGGAGTAGGTTTTCCCTACCCCTATTATTATTTCAGCGTGATTACCAACTTGCTCTATAAGCAATCATTTCTTTATTAAAATCTGTTTCCTTAAGAACCTTGGTCAATATATCAATAGTACTTATAATATCATCCATATAGAATTCATCATATTCTGTACTACCAAAGAAGAAGCCACCTTGAGTAGGCAGTAATTCCTGGGCAACCTCAGGATTGGTAATGGTTTTGCCTTCCTCATATATAGGGCACCACATACCATTGGCGAATTGCTCACCATTTTTAATCCAACCATCCTCTATGATAGAATCATTTTTAACTTTTTCACAAATCTCAAGCAATTTCTCGAGCTGTTCTTTAGTTACTTCATAACAATCACAGTCATCTTCGCCACCCTGAACATTATCTACAAACCATTTATGTATTGCATTGGCTTTTCTCCAATAACCAGTTGCTTCAAAAATGCTTTCCCATTGATAATATTCGCTACCTCTAAGTTTTAAAAACGGCCTCATTTCTTCATAAAGTTTAGGATTATTCTCTTTTGCTTCTTCAGCATCATAGTCTTTATAACCCCAAGCCTTTCTATCGCATTTATCTAAGTACATATCAAGTCCCATAATTATTCTCCTTTATTAATCATTTTGTCTTGTAATTAAATTTCCCAAGAACCTATCTTGTTTCCATTGATGTCCATAATTGAACTATAGTCTTCACCATCTTCAATTTGAGCAGTAATCTTTTTGAGAATACGAACAATCTCTCCTCTTGTGCAAAGGTCATTAGTGATTTTGTCTTCATATTCACTTTGAAATGCTGCACCTGATGTACTGAATTTAATCTTCATAGGTTATACCTCCTTAAATTTTGAAATTCTTAACTGCTTCATGAAGATTCAACTGACGCTGAACCGCACATTGGTTTTCCTTGTTGACTTGTCGAATAGCATCCTGCAAACCTTTATCTAAATTGATTTTAAAACTTTCCCAATTGTTAATTAAATATTTAAGGCAATCTTCATTAATAATATGTTGGCTAAACCAATAACCTTCATCATTCATAAAAACACGGAGTATACTACCGAAACGGCTAAAGTGTACTTGTATTTGTGCGTCAGATCCATCGCCTCCAAATGGACCAGTACTAATCCATAAATTACCACGTAAATAGCTTTGAATATGAAGAATAAAATCTTTATTAGATATCAAATCCGACCGCATAACATCCCTGAGAGTACAATAAATATATTGCATCATTTGATGAATAATATCTTGTTCTTTGGATGCGACATAATCACGACTACACTGAATAGTTGTTTGAGAAAGAATATTAATTATCTGTGCATTTTTTACCATTTCTGCATAATTCATAATTTCCATAATCATTCTCCTTTAAATTAGTTATTCTGTTTAACCACAGTCCTGACAAATTCTAATAATAAGTGTTCCATATGCATCCTGATGTGCTCCAACAAGTTCACATCTAATTGGTTCTTGTCCACTAATTTCAATTACATCTTCGATAAAACTAATGCCGCACATCACCCTTTCTTCTTCACTAATAACAACTTCAACATTTTCGTATACAGTGTCGTGCAAAGGATTGCTATCGAATGGGATATATTCTCCATCTAAGCAATAGCACGCTTTCAAAATGACTTTTTTGACTTTCATTACTGTACAGCCTCCTCCTTATTTAGATCTCGTACTTTATCTGCAACAATTTCCATTGCAGTTTTGAAACTAATACCATAGTGTCCATAGAATAGTGAAGCATAT